>Ga0247778_1001029_pt1 | contig 16190 bp, 15 predicted proteins | sample UWRJL049202B5_FD_179939 | JGI IMG/M metagenome (GOLD analysis project Ga0247778, IMG submission 179939) | Plant litter microbial communities from Arlington Agricultural Research Station in Wisconsin, United States - UWRJ-L049-202B-5 | ecosystem: Environmental > Terrestrial > Plant litter >... | reverse complement strand
GGGGGAAAGTGTAACTGGTCCTTCTTCGATTCCCATGTATCCACATTGCGTGGGTCTTAATCCCAAGGGGAGCATTCTAAAATCACTTACAATGGCTGCAAAGCCTTCACAACAGCAGGCCAGGTACTGGGACCATCGGTCTTCAAATCCACAAAAAGGTACAGCGTCTGGCCTCCATCCGTATCGAACACCCCATTATGGGTCGGGCTCGAAAGAAAGGATGAATTGGAAGGATTCTGTCTCTTCAAAACATCAAGGATCGGATTGATGTACAGAGACTCAAAAGTTCGGGCACTCGTAAGAGCTCCTTGCTCGTGCCCCACGTAGAGAGTTCCGTTGTAGAGCCAGACATCGGATTCGGTGGAGATGGCTCCGACTGAGAGGGCAGTGTAGAATGGGACGTCACGCCAGTCTAACGCTGCTATTAGAATTGCATCTGAGAAATCGGAAGAGGAATCTCACAATCGTTATGGGAATGTATGCCTTTCTAAGATCTGTCAGCTGACTTGCTATAAGTAATTGCGACTCCGAGATACACACAGGAACGATTCCTTGAGTCAAGGAAGTAGGATATGTATATAAAGGAGCTTGATGAGCCTTATTCAGTATATCTTGCAAAGAAGGTGATAAATCCAGAGGCGTATATGCTGCCAAGCCTCCGCGTGCTATGCCCAACGCAAACCAAGACAGCAGCAAAGAAGATGAGATGAAAGCCATTGCGAGCACAGTATTGAGCGAAAGAACAAATTGGCTGGATCTTAGCATAACATCGAACGAGAGATTCCGAATACTTATACTTTTAGACAATAATGCAAGATCCCGTGGGCTATCGCAGGGCAACAGACCGCTGCCACAGATTCGGGAAGGTCGGTAATCTCGACGTTGACCCGCCTCCCATTTTTCCAAGTGACGTTGAGAACTAGCGCGTTAAAGTATTGTGCAGACCAATCCTGACAGCACGTGTGTGATTTTATGAATATCCTTGTTATCCAGTCTATTCTCCGGGTCCCAGCATTCAAACGTCAAGAGTCAGTCTTGACGGGTGTAACCTGGTTGACGGCGGGGTTGCTCATTTAATTTGCACGCGGCGTTGAAGAGCTCCCCGGTCTCTATCATTCTACAATACTACAGTCTCGCAACATCGTACGCATGCCATATATTAAGTCTTCAATTCGTTAACTCGTTTCCATCGATGGCATGAATCGTTTTAACCACAATTGAACACCGGTTCTCCGCCGAAAAATGCATCACAGTACAAGTACACATCGCGCTCTCCTCTCCAATGCATTATGACCTTTTAGGCACCCAACAGCAAACATAGAATACAATATCCGAAAACGCCAGTCCAATGCTTTAATTCAAGTCTACTTGGCATGAGAAACAATCTCTGCGTAGACGTCGTCAGGGATCTTCTTCACTAAGCTCAGAGTCACCTCTTTTATCATGTCTGCCTGGAGTGGTGGGAAGTTTCGAAGAATCTTGGTGGGGCTATCATTAGAAGTTAGCGAGGAGTAATAGAGGGTCTCGGATTCCGCCTTACCTCGGGGAGCTCAGGATTGAATTCCTTAAAATGACGAGCTGCGCAACAATGCACAATATGTTCAGATGAGCCCCATAGGCAAATAAGAAGTCCCAGAGACGAAGAACCTGGGGCAAAGGAGGCGTACATGCGCAGAGTGTAAGAACCGAGGGAAATGCATAGAGTTCCGCACTCATGCCTTTGCCAATGAGATACAGACTAAGTTTTGGGTCGACAATAGCGAGGACTTTGTCTACTAAGGCGAGACCCTTGTGAACACCATCCATAGCACCTCGTACATAGCCTGGGCATTCAGTGGTGATGAAACGATGAAATGCAACAAAAGCTTCAGCTTCACTGCGAGCCGCATAAAGAAACGGTGCTGCCAAAACGTTCATGCCTTGGACATATGTTCCCGGCTCCGAGTTGCCAGCCTCTGAACTCTCTGTAGTCAAAGTCAGGGCGCGCCCTCTCGATTTCAAAGCCGGAGTCGATGACTGAAGCTCAGGGCTGCCCTGCTGATTCGCCGTATGAGTGACTTTGCTACTAGCACTTTTGGCTAGAAATTCCGCTCTTTCCTCCTTCGCATCGTGTAGCTTCCAAGCCACCGCATTCAGAAGACGGATGAGACTGGCTTCGCTCACTCTCCTCCTAAATAGAGGATCTGTTGCCAATGTTCGAAAGGTATCGTTGCGGATCTTGGAATAGGCTGGCGACGCTCCGCGGTGTATAAGGGCTAAGTACGAATCGGTTTCGAGGACGGGAGCATTGAGTAGTATGAGCCATACGTATATTCGGAGAGAGGACTGTCAAAATATTAGCAAAGTCTTGCGATATTTCAAGACGAAAGTCTTACCATGCCATCCGTGTCACTCTTAATGCCCTGGTCCAAAATCTTGAGCCTTGTGCTTTCCAACGCACTGATGAGATCTCCGTCCGGAGGCCCGTCTCTGATAAGGCGGTCCAGCGAGAGCGCATCTGCTGCAACCGGTCTCTTCCCAGCAACCGGCCGTCTGCTCGCCGCAGCGGGATTTGGGGGTGTCATATTGGTTGCATCACTGTTCGATCTGCCTCGACTGTGGTGCGGGGTGGCGGGCGAGAGGTTGCGCTGAAGGTGTTGCTTGTGTTGCTGCTGGATCAAGGACGGCTGGCTGTTGGAACTCGATTGGCCTAACGTATGCGCAGATTGGAGCCTGCGCAGAGCTCTATGGGTTCTTGGGCTGGGCGGATCATGGAGGGGAGTTATGTTTGACGGTGCTAGCTTGGGGATGCTTTCTTTGGTTGGGGAGCGGGACATATTTTCGATTTTTCAGATGATATCCAAGTACGTACTGCACGGCAGCGAGGCGCGAATATATATGCTCTTCATCAGCGATGGACGGATGGATAAGAATTGGTAATGTTATATCGATGGTAAATGAAAGGATATAGTATTCGTGGCGTTCCTGTTCTATTCACACGGCTATGCGCAAATACATGCCCTTGCTTCTGTTTACGCGGCACGCGTCACGGACGTGATTTACACGTGGGGCTCGATATATGATCTACATATTTAGAATTTGTGAGAAATCGCAATGTCAAAGGGAACAAAGGATCTTTAAAGACTAGAATAAAAGGGGCTTGTATTTTTCATTGATTTGATTGACTCGAATTATCGTTGTAGAATGTACTTCGCTGAGTATTTTGACGCGGGTTAGTTTAGTGTTCGTCATCTGTGGGCGAATATAGAAAAGGATCGTCTACCAAAACACCCTCCAATAACTTCATGACGCTACACTTGAATTTTGTGTACTTTCAAGTATATCTTTTATCTTTTACCTTTTACAAGTCCCTGCTTTTGAGAAACACCGGCACGTGATTTCCACGTGATTTGTTCTGTATTGAATAGAACGCTTTACAAAAACTCTCCTGCTATTCCTCGAAAGGGAATGTAGCTTTACTTTTACAAGACTGCAGTATATGGCAAGATGTCTACTCGTAATGAGCCCTGCGAATCATTCCAGATACTGTGTTTTGATCCAAGACCCTCACTCTCCCCAAACCCGAATGAGAGTTTGAGACCAACGATCATTGTGAGGTTGCAGCTCCCAACTGTCAAGCTATTGTTGCCGTCTCTGAAACGTGATATATTGCCATATTTGCACCATAAGTAGTAATTACAGGTTCGTAGAGGCAGAGGTTTTCAGGTCGCCTTCGACCTCGGCTCTTCTTTGCCAATAGAAAGCGCATCTGTAACTCTGCTGACTTGAATCTAGAGCTCAGGAGATCAATACAATCGGAAACATCTCTACAAAATCTGTAATAGCGCGGGGTGAGTGGAAATTGTCGTCGTCAAATATGAATTGGAAAGTCGCATCTCGAAGGCCCCAGTCTGTCCCAGATGTCGGGCCGCCTTTGGAAGCGCCTTTGGAAGCACAGATGTCGCGATACACGGCTTTTCACCCTGGGAATTGCACCACCACCGTCCAATCAGATGCCGGCATCGTGACCCGCTCTCCACGCAAGGCTGCGACCGCGAGGGGAAGCTGCAGCTGCAGATGCTCCCGCCTGCCACTTTGGTATCCGCATCCAGATGCAAGCACATCTTGTCTTGGGTTTAGGTAAAGGTAAAGGTAAAGATTGCAACATCATGCCAATGGCAATAGCAATAGCAATAGCAATAGCAATAAGGTTAAGCTGGCAAAAGCCTATCTTGCGGCATTGCTTCATTTGCTTGAAGCTGAACTCAAAGCTGACCAACTTACTGTGATAGGTACTCGTACATGTGGAACATCCCATGCCCATGCCCGTGGAAAAAGCTCTGCTTCTTCGTTGTTTCTTAGTCCCCCGTAGCGCATGGCGTGCTCGATGGACAGGAAAATAGGAAGATCTGCTCCACTACTCCAATCCACTCCAATCCACTCTGCGTCCTTGATGATGCATGGCGGTTTTCTGCCGCATGGGATTCACGAGTCTTTCTCACTCCCCATCGACCTGTATAACCCAGATCTCGCAACTTTCATTCTCCCCTGATTCGCCGTGTCTCATCTCCGCAAGTACTACCCATCCAGGCCAGTTACCTCCCGTCAAACCAGCCTGCCCAGCCTTACTACTGGACCCCGCGGCACTTCCGAAGACATAGTCGGCGTTGTCATTGTTACTGTCATTGTCACCATCCCGGACTACTCGCCATCGCCGAGCAGCTCTCCTAGAGCTCTTCTAGAACCCTTCTTTATTATCACTCTTCCCTCGGAGTACCAACTTTCCCTCTTGCTCTCCTATTCTTGCACTACTCTCCAGCTAGTTCTCCACAAGCAGCGCGGCTGGCTTTTGAATATACCATATCTATACCTAGCCTAGGTACATGCACACAGCACCTCAAAGAGCTGGTTTTTTGTTTTTCTCTGCAAGCACGCGAGCCTCATAGGCAGGGTAGCATTGCAGCCATTATCTAATTGGACCCTGCAACGTCTCTCGCCATCTCGCCATCTCGCCATTATTGGTGGCGTTGAGCAATCCCAGACTTTGAGCACACCAGTCCCCAAGTCTTGATTGCGATTCTTACTCTGGACTTCAGCCCAGGGTATTTGCTTTTACCATCATCCTTGGCCAGCGTTTCCTTTCGACCCACTCGGGGACAGCCGTCCAGACCCTCTTCCCGCACCCACGGCAGCGGTTCCTTTCATGGAGTATATGAGCCCTGTGCCCTTCCACTGACCATCTGCAACCTGCAGCTCTCCCTGTCTGTACTTCCCGGACAGCCATCCATTCGGACTAGCTCATCGTTACCCGTCGAGTACCCATATCTTTAAAAATCCGTTATCATCCGTCTTTCGTTGAAGCAACTCGATTCCGCTTTACTTCGCTACCCTTTCGTGTCGGCATCTTCTGTGAGCATCTAGTAACAGGATGGCTGCCAGAAAGGTTGGAGACGGCCTTGCAAAGGTTCTCGGTATCAAACTCGAGTACCGAGATGAATTGCGACTGAATGAGGAGATTCGCCGTGGGGAATCCGTTTTCTCCTCTCAAACGGCCGATACCTATGTGGAGGAAGAGCCAAGGAGCATCGAATGGGTCGCTGGTGTTATCCCATCCGGAAGCGAATTCGTCGAGTATTGTCGTTCCTTGTTCCCTTTCTTAGCCTGGATTGGACGATATAATTTACAGTGGCTTGCTGGTGATATGGTTGCTGGTGAGAGGCTCCCCGTCCGCATTATCTCACGCAGTTCTAAATGTGAGACTAGGGATTACAATCGGTGCAGTGGTGGTCCCGCAAGGAATGGCATATGCTCTCTTGGCAACTTTGCCAGCACAATATGGCCTGTACTCGTCATTCATGGGTGTGCTTATTTACTGGTTTTTTGCTACTTCGAAAGACATCACCATTGGGGTAAGCTTTCACTTGAAATCCAACCAAGGATTTGTTTCTCACTAACTTTTAAAGCCTGTCGCTGTTATGTCAACACTAGTAGGCCAAATTCTTACGAGGGCGAAAGTAACCCATCCACACGTCGAGGGACATGTTATAGCCTCGGCCCTGGCTGTCATTGCAGGCTGTATTATTGTCTTCATTGGATTGATTCGTTTTGGAAGAATCGTGGAGCTCATTCCCCTCGTCTCGATTTCTGCCTTCATGACCGGATCTGCAATCAATATTGCAGTTGGTCAGGTCCCTGCGCTGATGGGTATCACTGGGTTCAACACTCGTGATGCCACCTATAAAGTCCTTATCCATACTCTGCAGGGGCTGCCCAGGACGAAACTAGATGCCGCGATCGGCCTTACGGCTCTCACATTGCTGTATAGCATCAGGTCCGCTTGCAAGTTCGCTGCCAAGAAATTTCCCAAACAACAAAAGACCATCTTCTTCATCTCGACACTCCGAACTGTATTTGTCATTCTACTGTACACGCTGATAAGCTGGCTGGTGAACAGACATCACCACAAGAAGCCTCTGTTCAAGATTTTAGGGACTGTCCCACGAGGTGAGCATTTCCCGCACACTTTCAACATCTGACCGAAGTTGTCTCTAACTCCATCTCAGGATTCAAGGCTGCAGCTGTCCCCACAGTCAATACTTCAATCATCAAGATTTTCGTAAGCGACTTACCTGCAACGGTCATAGTCCTCTTGATTGAACATATTGCCATTTCCAAATCCTTTGGACGAGTCAACAACTACATTATCAACCCGTCCCAGGAAATGGTGGCTATCGGCGTCACCAACATTCTGGGACCTTTCCTCGGAGCGTACCCTGCAACCGGTTCATTTTCTCGAACAGCCATTAAATCTAAGGCAGGTGTACGGACACCATTTGCTGGTGTAATCACTGCCGTGGTGGTTCTCCTCGCTATTTATGCCCTCCCAGCCGTCTTTTACTATATCTCGAACGCTTCCTTGGCTGCTGTCATCATCCACGCTGTTGGCGATTTAATTACGCCTCCCAATACCGTGTACCAGTTTTGGCGAGTGTCCCCCTTAGAGGTCCCCATTTTCTTCGCAGGAGTGTTCGTTACGATATTCTCCTCCATTGAGAACGGCATTTACACAACCATCTGTGCCTCTTTTGCCATCCTCATTTTCCGTATCCTCATTGCCAAAGGACGATTCCTAGGAAAAGTCAAGGTGTCGTCAGTCGTCGGAGACAAAATCATTGGTGATGATTCGAAACCACTGCTCCCTGGTGACAACGGATCCTTTACTAAGTCTGGAGGAAGCCATGACGACGCATCATCTCGTAACATATTCCTCCCAATCGACCACGGTGACGGATCCAACCCGGATATTGAGGTTCAAACACCGTACCCGGGCGTCTTCATTTATCGATTCAGTGAAGGATTCAACTACCCCAACGCCAACAACTATCTCGACCAGCTCACCAACCACATATTCGCCACCACACGCCGTACAAACTTGGATCACTATGCTCGCCCCGGTGATCGACCATGGAACGATCCTGGACCACGCCGAGGTAAAGCTATAAACGACCATCCAGAACGGCCTACACTCAAAGCCATCATCCTGGACTTCAGCGCCGTGAACAACGTCGACATAACCTCCGTACAACAGCTCATCGACGTCCGCAACCAACTGGACCGCTACACATCTCCATCCGTCGTCGACTGGCACTTCACAGCCCTCAACAACCGCTGGACAAAGCGCGCTCTCGTCAGCGCCGGCTTCGGATACCCCACCGTCTTCCCCGACGACACCACCGTATCACGCTGGAAGCCAATTTTCAGCGTCGCTGACCTCGGAGGATCAGACTCAGCGGCCAACGCAGCCGAAGCCAGCGCCAACGAGAAGGAGATCAGAGAGCAGCGCGCGCGGGAGCTTCAGCGCCCTACTCAAGGCGATGCTATTGCGCCGGACTCTAATCGGGATTCGGATAGTGGGCTGTCGACTAGTGACTTGAAGGAAGCGGCTGCCAAGGGTCATTATAGGAGAGCGGTGGTTGTGAATGGGCTTAATAGGCCGTTGTTCCATATCGATCTTACAAGCGCGCTGCAGAGCGCCATTGCGAATGTCAAGGCTAGGGATGAGTTTGAAGGTCGTGGTGGTGAGGGTATTGGCGAGGTGCCGTAATGGCAACGGCGTGCTCCTTTTGTTTACTGTATATTGTGTTTGGATCTGGGAAATGATGATACCTCTTTTTCGATATGGGCTTTGGAAACTTCACTTATGAGAGCTCAATTCTGAATAATACATGTGCCAAGAAAGCTCTTGTGATTGACATCGTTGATTGTGATGTTCTAAAATATGTAATGGTATGCCTGACAATGGATATGCCATCCGAATTCCACCAACTCCGCGCTTATAACAATCCCAGATGAACTCCCTTCTATATGCCTTTGATTGATTTCCAATTTACCACCACTCATTATTCATTGCCTGGGGCCATCGGGGCCTCCACCTTCCAGCAGCCCCATTTCGTCACCCCTTTCTCGAACATAACTCTATCTTGCCACGTTTGCGATGAATGCATCGGCTGGCAATTTGTCCTGAATATGGTTAGTCATAAGTCTTGAGCGTTAATTGGATTTTACATACCTTATTCGCAGTGAAAGCCACGAAAGCCTTCTCAAGGTCCCATCCAGTTTCCGTCAGACACATCGCCGAATATTCTGGCGTCATGCCAGTTCTCTCCACCAATTGCATCGCCATGGCCTGTTGATTTTGGTCGTTATTTGGGGCGACCGGTTGAGTGAGTGTAGGTTTTGGCAATGCCAGTGGTCCCCAAGCGCGAAGAGTCAACATATCACTGACGACTCTGATTGGCTGGCCACCAGGTGCTCCTGGGCCCAAGACAAAAGTGCGGGAGAAACTTCGAAGAGCTCTCTCGGTCGAATCATTTTGTTCTTCGAATTCGCCATGCATCGTGATTATCAGACCGTCTACTCCGCGAACACTTTGACCGGAAGGGTCTACCAAGCCAGGAAGAGCATGACACTCGATAAGGTATTTATCTCCTTGGGTCTGGATATCGGGATGGCGAGTTGCAGGTAATGTAGCCCACAAAGTTTGAATGGCTTGGCTTCCTCGGTGAAGCCGACTCATCTGTACAGGAAGATGGTTGATTTTGACCAAATTTCGAGATTGCTTCATATACGCTGCCCACGGGGGAATAGGCCCCGAATTCTTGTGGTTTCGAGGAGCGGTCAAATTGAGTGAGAGTGAATGGACCGACTGGGAATCGTAGAAGTTTGCCAGCAATGCTGGGCGATCGGTGTCGTATAAAATGATGAATTGTCGGATGAAATTCTCGCCGACCTGGCCAACATCTCGGAAGTCAGGTCCAGCAATCGGGACGGGTGACTTTGCGGTCTCTATGGCGGCGGCAGCTTCTTCGGGTGTCCTGACTTGAACGTCATTCAAGACCTGGAGGTAAGGGTATTTTTTCATAATGTCCGACTTGAGTGTGCCTAGCTGTGTCTCGATAGGATTGCCTGTGAGAACGAGCGTGGATAAATGCTTGAATCTGGAGCCCCATGCATCGAAATTGCTCATTTGTTCTAAGCGATTTCGTGAGAGGTCAAGATTCTTAAGGTCTGGGAACGTTTGCGCGAGTGAACTAACGTCCGAGACATCGGCGAGACCGTTGTCTGCAAGTGAGACGCTGACAATAGCTTCTTCCTTTTCTTGTCTAGTCTTGAAAAGGGATCCACAAATGGCCATCAGCGCCGGGAAGATCTTTGAGGTAGTTGTGGAACCGTCGAAAACTCCCATTTCCCTCAGCCCAACGTCCTGAGCGAGTGCCGAGAGGTTGAGTAATTTGAGATCACCATTGTATCTCGCTGCAAGGATCCCTTTTAGACGTTCCTTGGTCTCCATTGTACTAGCCGAGACCTCGTCCTTCTTCTTGTCCCCAACTCTGCTGGGTGCCGTAGATTCTCGAGCCTGTATGCTCAATACCGCTCCAGCGAATTGATATCCATCAAGCTTCTGAATTTGTGTCACGTCCTCTGAACTGACTGTGACAAATACTGAGTCCCCCTTCATGTACGACTAATTCGACGTTAGCAAGGTATAAAAAACCTTGAAAATCGATCGCGGATCACGGCGTGGTTTAAAGCAAGAATATCGATCCTCGACTCGATGTTGGTGATTGGTATAAACACGAGTCTGACGAGACGGCGACGATGCAAGAACCTCGTGATCCGGCAACCAAAGTAAGTAGTGCCTAACATACCTTCTTTATCTTCACAGTCCGGGTACGGTCGCTCGCTTTTCGTTCCAGGAATGACAGTAGGCTCTCCAGGCCCCCATCCGGGTTCGAGGCGGCCTTGCTAGATTTCAGTCCGGTGATTTGAAGTGTGTTATTGTCCCCGGTAGTGATGCGCGACTCCACAACATTTGCCTGTTTGGCTCCCAAGCCTCGAATGATAGCTTGCTGAGCCTTTGCTGTCCCTAAATTTCCTCCGCGCGAAGGTCCTCCATTTCCTCGCCCAGAACCCCTAGATGATGCGGGGGCTTCGAGACGGCCTTTGCCTGACCTGCGCTTGTCACCAGCGGCAGCGGCATCCATGACCAAGTCACCATCTCGGTCGACCCTGGCTGGACCAGTTGTCTTGTTGCGCTTCTGAATACCACCTCGTCCTCCACCACGTACGTTGGGAGAAGCGTTTCTAGGACCCCGGGGGGCTGTAGCAGGACGTTGAAGCATGGTGTTGCGAGAAGAAGGGAGGAGAGTGTCGGTTCTTTGTTCGAGATGGTGGAAGATCGCGGAAGATCCTCAGGTAGAGAGATATGACGATCAGTTCATATCAAGTCGGATGCGGAGAGGTGTATGTGTATGTCGATACGGTGCGGTTTTATCTCCAAACGAGGGCAAGACCGATGTGAATAGAATGAGTGTGGTGTGGTGTTGTATTCCCAGGCAGGATGTGAATGTGGTTGCGAATGTGGTTGTGGTTGCAGAAAGGAAGGAGTGGTGGGGTTGGGGGATGTCAGAAAAAGCAGGCAGGGCAGGGCAGGCACCATGAACAAGGCTGACAATGAATGGTTTGACGCTAACGGTGACTAGTCCCGCCTGAGTCACCTTAGTACGCACGTGATGCCCTTCGTGATGCCCCCGAGGCTTTCTTTTTTCTCGAAAATAAGGCAGCAATAGATAGAATAGAAATGTGAGACTATTTCGGACAAGTATAGTATAGTAATACCTAGTTATCTTGGTTATATTGAGGTCGGTGTTAAATAAAGAAGTTTCAGGACATGTGAGACACTTTTATTTATTTATATTTATGCTCAGTGGCGTATTCTGCACCGGATATTCACAGTCACTGTTACTGTTACTGTTACTGTCTTGACGAGGCAGTATCTTCTAATTCAATCGTTAGTTAAGGGTGATTTTGAAGCTTGAGTTCTTTGGTAGGGTTTTATACGCTTGAATTCAACATCTACAAATTTGTGAAACATACAAAGCGGATCCATCCGAGTACAGTACGTGCTGCGATTACGGTAGCCGTTTTCAGACGTGGCTGGCCTTCCTGCAGCTGCAGGTACTCCCACGCGAATAGCCGCGCAATGGGATAGCTGTCCTTTTTCAATTATTCGGCGCAAAACCTTCGCATCCCCACGCCATTTACTTCTTTTCTCCTCAGATTAATGCTCATTGCCAATTGAGTCCGGCCTTCTTGAATTTATGTATCTCTGAAAATTTTCAGCCCTCATCCGCCGCAAGGCCTCCTCTTCAGCAATGGCACCGAAATCTAGATTTACAAGGCTAGATGCCTTCACGAAAACAGTTGACGAAGCGCGCGTGCGAACCTCTACTGGTGGCATTATAACGATAGCTTCACTGCTCATCGTTATGTATCTGGCATTTGGAGAATGGGCAGATTACCGTCGTGTGGTTGTTCATCCAGAGTTGATCGTTGATAAGGGTCGAGGTATGGTATATACCTGTCTTGGGAGCGGCGTAGAGCTAACTCGATGAATAGGTGAAAAGATGGAAATACATCTGAATATAACTTTCCCAAAAATACCCTGCGAGCTTTTGACCTTGGATGTGATGGATGTGTCGGGAGAGCAGCAAGTTGGAGTCATGCACGGCGTGAATAAGGTCAGGCTCGCATCTGCCGAGGAAGGCGGCCATGTTATTGATATCAAGGCTCTCGACCTGTGAGTTTTTGCACGAATACCCTCAATTTCACGTATATCTGCTAAATCCTCATAGACACTCTGACGACGACAAAGCACAGCATTTGGATCCCGATTATTGTGGTGAATGTTACGGCGCGAATCCCCCTGCAAACGCTCAGAAACCGGGCTGCTGTAACACTTGCGAGGAAGTGCGGGAGGCATATGCCAGTGCTTCATGGGCTTTTGGACGAGGAGAGAACGTAGCTCAATGCGAGCGCGAACACTACGCCGAAAGATTGGACGAACAGAGAAAGGAAGGATGCCGCATAGAAGGAGGTCTGCGAGTGAACAAGGTTGTTGGAAATTTCCACATTGCGCCTGGAAGAAGTTTCAGCAATGGCAACATGCATGTACACGACCTCAACAACTACTTTGATACCCCGGTCGCGGGAGGTCATGTGTTCTCACATACCATCCATCATCTCCGCTTTGGCCCGCAGCTTCCAGAGGAGGTGATTCAGAAGATAGGCTCGAAGTCCCTTCCATGGACCAATCATCACCTAAACCCATTGGATGACACCGAGCAAATTACCCATGACCCAGCTTACAACTTTATGTACTTTGTCAAGGTAGTCTCGACTTCATACCTTCCATTAGGATGGGAGAAAGAAATGTATGGCACCAACCCGGTAGACTCCGTTAGAATTGGAGCCTATGGTCACCTGAACGATGGCAGTGTTGAGACACATCAATATTCCGTTACCAGTCACCGCAGGAGCTTGAATGGTGGGGATGACTCGGCTGAAGGACACAAGGAGAAAATTCACGCCCGGGGCGGCATTCCAGGTGTCTTCTTCTCATACGTAAGCTATCATCTTCCTCTGTCCTATTCTCTACTTACATATATACAGGATATCTCGCCAATGAAGGTTATTAACCGGGAAGAGAGAACTAAGACTTTGACTGGATTCTTGACGGGGCTCTGCGCAATTGTGGGAGGAACCTTGACCGTAGCAGCGGCTGTTGACCGTGGGCTCTATGAAGGCTCGACGCGGCTGAGGAAGCTACAGTCTAAAAATTTGTGAGCTGAACATTTTTCGCATATGGGAGCTCGGCATGGGATTGGAGTTCAGAGGATTTGAATATAACTGATGATCAACTTTGCCCCATTCCCGTTTTGCAATCCAGTGAATCCGTGATGTATAGTTGGCGATTTCGAGGGCTCCTCAAAAGTGCTGGTAGATTCATCATTTTCAAACTATACCGTGAGATGTATGATATCGACTAGGAGTGATTGTTCTGAAAGGGTATAACATCCTTTCATTGTACCAATTAAACTTCGCCACTATACACAATTATCCTCCATTGCAAGGCAACTTCTTTCTAGCTTGCCTGCCAACTATAGAAAAGAGCCGTTAAGTCAAAAAAGTACCATCCGATCCCATAAATAACAAGCCCAAAATGCCCTCCGTGCCCATCATTACGCCAGAAATTGAACTCCTTCACGAGAAACGCCTGGCATACATTCATCATGAAACATTACTTTATATACTATTGATTTTGGTGGGGTCCCTGATTTAGGCGGTTGACTTCATTCTACCAAACATGGTTCTCGTGCGCGACTTGTCTCGTAGCTTTTTGTTTTTCTCTTTTTCTGGCGATGGGTGGGTGTGTGATTCTGAAGAAGTCTTTGGCGCGGCGTCGTCACTATATTTCGCTTTGTAGATCCTTTGGGGTATGTTAGAGCAGAGATGAGAAAGATGGAGACTGACACTTACCAACTATTACCGACCATGCTAATACCTTTGCTTTCTGCCTGGCGATAGAATTTGGCGCTTTTCTTGAGATCTTTCTTGGCGCCTATGCCTTGTGCATAGCAAAAGCCTGCTTCAGCTAGGGCATCTGCATCTCCCCAGGCTATATGTTTTATTAGCATCTGTCTCATGAAGGTAAACGCAGATCAAATTAACTTACATCCAGCAATTTCGAAACACCTCAAAGCGAGAACTTTGTCTTGCTCTATGCCCCATCCATTCATATGACTGACACCAAGCTCATAGATACTCAAAGCAAACTGGGCTTTTCTAGTTTTTCTTTCCAGAATATCGACCGCTTTCCCATCTTTGAGTAAGTCCTCATCATCCGCTATTTCTAAGCTTGCAGAATCAGCGGCTTTACGCAGCCAAGCAACTCCTTCACGTTGATTTGGTCGCATCCCCCAGCCATGCCTACAAGCCAAAGCGTAGAGAAGCATTCCGGTGGGATGATTTTGGCGGGCAGCAAGTCGAAGGTGATAGGTTGATTTGTTCAAAGCACCAGCTTCGTGATACTCTATTGCTTTAGAAACATGTTCTTCGGCAGACGCTTCTGCAGAAGGTGCCAACGAATGTTGTGACTTGGCTTTGATTGTTCCTGATGAAGCTATAGATGGAGAGTGAGCACGATCATTCTCATTCGGTGAACGTTCTTTAGTCCGCCCTCGCTCAGTTGATGGCCTTCCTGGGTCAAGAGACGGTCTACCTGGATCTAATGAGGGTCTGCCGGGATCAAGTGACGGTCGCATTTGTGACGGGTCTGGCCTCAGAGAAGATGTCGAGGGTCTGGATGGAGGTGAAGGCGGAGCCCCACCATGAAAAGCCTGTACATTGCTGAATGGCACTGGCTGTTCCCACGAAAATTGCGCCTGGGGTAAGCTTTCTTGAAAAATTAACGAGTTCCTTTGAAGCATTTTCCCTCTTGGCAATGAGAACCTTGAATATACATAGGATGGAGCTGCTCCGGTTTCAGAGGTATTCTCTGGGAAGCCTTCGCTGTGCATGCTAACAGGCGTGTGTGCGGTATCATCCGCCAGAACGAATGACGGTTGACTGTCGGATGATGCTTGCCGTGAGGGAACGTCAACGGGGAGCCCATTTGCACTTGCTCTGCTCAACGGCCTCGAGAAGTTGAAAGCAGGTCGCGGCAATCGTGTTCCACCAACAGAGATCTCGGAACTGATCGATGGAGACCTAGGAATGGGGTGCATTGTAGGTGATATAGGAGATGTTGAGAGGCCGCTGCTGGACGAAAGTTTCCGGTGGGGAGAAAGAGTATGAGGTAAATTTGAGGCGCTGAAATCGTCATCAGAGCTATCCATAGACATGGACCTGGGACTTGGGGTTCTTTGCGCAAAGGGTGATCGCGGAGGAGCCAGCGCCCGTGAATCATAGCTGCCCATGCCCAAAGATATATCATTCAGTCTTCGAGGTGGCTGTCCACGCTGACGTGTAGATTCAGCGCTTGGTCTCGGCTGTATGTTCGACGGTGGAGAGTTTTCTGTCCTGACAGACCTTTGCACACGTTCCAATGTCGATGGTGATTGTTCCCTTCGAGCCCCAAATTCTCCCAAACCTCCTGGACCTCCTGGCTGGCTCGCTGGTCTTCTTCCTCGGAACTGCTCTTCATCGTGCAAATCAAAACGCGGCGACGGCTCCGGTGGCGGAGGCGGTTGCGCTCCGCTGACCTGGGGGTAGACGGAAACAGGACGGTTTGCTGGAGCCTCCACCTCTGTTTTCACCCCTACTCCCGGACTCGTCGTGGGTGAAGCAGCAGTCCCAGTCGCTGCCTCGGCCGATGCGGATCGAAAATACGTGGGACGGGCTTGGTTTAGAGAACTCGCAATTGCAAGAGGAGGTAATCTGCTCATACGCTTCTCCCCATTCATGCTCTGCTCCAACTGCTTTGCCAGGCGTCTACTCTGAGCTGCAAATGCATCGAGGGGTGACAGCTCGGGGGGTACATCTCCGGCAAGGTGCAAACGAGGTGATGGAAGGCCTCTAGGAGATGGAAGCCCCGTACCAATTGGCCCGTGGGACTGTGATCGAAGGTCGATGAAGTTCGGTCGATTGGCCATCGTATGAGACCGTCGACGACGGCGGGATGGCGCAGATGTTTCTTGGTCTCCGTTTTATCCCTCCTCTCGATGATCGTGTATTCTCGTGGCTCTCGAGCGATTTTGAATGGAAGGTGTCGAAGAAGTAAGGGCTAATGTTAGTTGCAGATCCAGGTTGCTCGGACGTTGTGGCTGCAGCTTAATGAGCGTGTCTCGATTTCGATATGGGGTATCAGGATA
>Ga0247778_1001028_pt1 | contig 16197 bp, 10 predicted proteins | sample UWRJL049202B5_FD_179939 | JGI IMG/M metagenome (GOLD analysis project Ga0247778, IMG submission 179939) | Plant litter microbial communities from Arlington Agricultural Research Station in Wisconsin, United States - UWRJ-L049-202B-5 | ecosystem: Environmental > Terrestrial > Plant litter >... | reverse complement strand
CCCATAAGCGGATGGACGAACTGCCGTAAAAGATCATTTTGGGATCATAATCCAACGATCCTTTATCCTGTTCCAGTCTTAGAACCTCATTTTCGTACCATACCATGAAGGGGGGGCTTTGTACATCAAATATAAGTTATGCGGGGCGATCGACCGCGGACCGGACGATTGATAAAATTAAAATAACAGGCCAGGGCGGACAAGGGTATGACTATGAATGGAATATTGGGAATATTGCCGGAAATTGTGTAAAATAACCATCGATATGAAAATAACCCTGTCCCATGTCTTTGTCTTATCCTTTGCCATTGCCAGTCAGTCTGCCACCGCGCAGACCTTGGCCCTGGACTCCGACTCGCTGATCGCGCCGGGTGCGGAGCTGCGGCTGATCTCCAGCCAGTTCAGCTTCACCGAAGGGGCGGCCGTCGACCGGCGTGGTAACGTCTATTTCACCGACCAGCCGAATAATAAGATCTGGAAATATGGTACGGATGACAAGCTGAGTATCTTTCTCGACAGTGCGGGCCGCAGCAACGGGATGTATTTCGACCGGAAGGGCAATCTGGTAACCTGTGCCGATGAGAAGGATGAGTTGTGGTCCATCAGCCCCGACAAAAAAGTAACCATACTGGTCAATGGTTTTATGGGTCACCGGCTAAATGGTCCGAACGACTGTTGGGTGACCCCGGACGGGGGCATCTATTTCACCGATCCTTATTACCAGCGTTCGTATTGGACGCGCACGCAGTCGGAACTCGACGGGCAAAAGGTATATTTTCTTCCTAAGGGAAAGGACAGGGCGGTCATCGTCGCGGGTGACCTGAAGCAGCCTAACGGTATTGTGGGGACGCCGGATGGGAAGAGCCTGTACGTCGCCGATATCAGGGATAATAAGACTTATAAATACCAGATCCAAAAGGACGGCAGCCTGACGGGCCGGGAACTTTTTGTCCCGCAGGGTTCCGATGGGATGACGCTGGATGAGATGGGCAATCTGTATCTGACGGGTGATGGCGTAACGGTTTATGATATGGCAGGAGGTAAGGTCGCGTATATCCCTGTTCCGGCGAAGTGGACGGCCAATCTCTGTTTTGGCGGCAAAGACAAAAGAGATCTTTTTATCACGGCCTCCGAATCCATTTTCGTGCTGCACATGCGGGTGAAGGGGGTGGAATAGTGAAGACGACAGACGAGCGTCATACTGCCGGCACGAGAAAGTCCCTGATCATTTCGCGATAGTTCTGCAGGGTATCCGGCTTGGATACCACATCGACTGCCCCCAGGTCCTGGCATTCCAGGAAAAAATCCTTCACCTGGTAGGTGGAATAGAGAATGACGGGGATGTGCCGGTATCGAGGGCTCTCCTTGAGGAAAAGAAGACTGTCCTTACCTGTCATCTTCGGCATATTCTGGTCGAGGACGATCAGCCCGGGCAGGTGCGGATCTGTCAATTTATCCAGGAGGGCAACCATCTCCAGGCCATTCTCCGCGGTCAGCACGGTGAGGGATGGGTCGAGTTCGCGCACCAGCTGTTCGAAGACCGACCGGTCATCTATGTCATCGTCTACCAATAATATTTTATCATACTTCGTTGTCATAATGTGATCATTTACATTTGTGGGTGAAATACAGGAATGATGATATCGAACCGGGTGCCTTCGCCTTCCCGGCTGGAAACGGAGATGAATCCGTCATGTCTTTCAATAATCTTTTTAGCGATGGACAGGCCGATGCCCGTGCCTTCGAATTTGTCTTTGGAATGCAGGCGCTGGAACAATTTAAAAATGGTGCCGGCAAACTGCTGTTCGATCCCTATGCCATTGTCGGTAACGGAGAGCCTGCAGTAGGCGCCGTCCGGAGTCGGGGGGCTGTCAAATGACTTTTCCGCGATGCGGACGGCCTCGAACCGGATCACGGGCGGTGTCCCCGGTCTCGCGAATTTCAGGGCATTGCTCAGCAGGTTATGCAATACCTGACGGAACTGGCCGGGCATGACATCCAGTACGGGCAGCTCGGCAATGATGATCTCTGCGTTCTTTTCCCGGATACTGACCTCGAAATCCTCCAGGATCTCGGCCAGCATTTTGCGGAGGTCCGTCCTTTCGAAATGGGATTTTTCTGCCGAAAGCCGGGAGAAATTCAGGATGTCGATCACCAGCATCCGCATCCTGTCGGTGGATCGGATGATCTTTCTGAAATAGGTCTGGACCTCCGGCGGCAGGTCCTTTTCGTAGTTGTCCGTTATCAGTTGGGAGAACATGTGGATCTTCCGCAGGGGTTCCTGCAGGTCATGAGAGGCGATAGAGGCGAACTGCTGAAGATCGTAATTACTGGTCTCCAGCGCTTCGTTGAGCTGCTGCAGCTGCCGTGTCCTTTCCGCCACCTTGGCCTCTAAAAGTTCTTTGGCCTTTACGATCTCCTGTTCGGCTTTTTTCAGTCCTGTGATATCCAGCATGGACCCGAGCATCCGGTAGGGTGTTCCATATTCGTTGTGCAGGATGGTGCCCCGGTCGAGAACATGGGCATATTCCCCATCGCTCTTCAGGAACCGGTATTCGTAGCTCCATTGGGTATGATTGCCGTCGATAGCGGCGTAGATGCTGGTCTCAACGGCTGGCCGATCTTCCGGATGGATCTTTTCGGCCCAGGCATTCCTGCCTGCCATCGATCCCGATCGTTCATAACCGAACTGTATGAAGAAGGACTCACCCCACCATACGAGGTTGTTGGCGAAGTCCCAGTCCCAGAGTGCGTCGTTGGTGGCGCGGGACACCAAACGAAATCGCTCTTCACTAACGGAAAGGGCCCGGGTTCTTTCCAATACCTTTGTTTCGAGTTCGCCGTTGAGTCTTTTGAGTGTCTCCCGGGTTTCGATCAGTTCCATATAATTGCTGCGCAGTTTCTCTTCCGCCTGTCTTCTCTCGGAGACATTTGTAAAAGTGGCGACGAAGCCATCCATCATCCGGACCACGGTCACTTCAAACCATTTTTTACCTTCTCCGAAAAATACCGGTCCATGGTGGTTGTTCTCACCGCTGACGACCTCCTTGTATTTTTCCCATAATCCTTCCGAGAGCAACAGCGGCAGGTCTTTTTTCAGGGAGGCGCCCTTGAGGTCCTGGTTGCTCTTGTCCACCAGGGAATTGGCGGCGTAGTTGGCGGACAATACCGTAAAATCGGTGATCTGGTGCCGGGCATCCCGCTGGGCCTGCAAGGCGAAAATGGCGCTGGGGCTGGAATTGAAGACGCCCCTGATAATATTGTTAAGGTCCGTAATGGCGGTGATGTCGATAAAGGAGATCACCACACCGTCATTTTTTCCGTCATGCGTCAGGTAGGGCATTACCCGCATCAGGAGGTTCTTTCCATTGACCAGCTGGACCTCTTTTTCCAGGGGTTTGCCGCCATTCAGGACTGCCTGCACGTCCCGCACCAGGTTCTCGGACCTTATATTATTTGAAATATGGGTAAGGGGTCTACCCGTATCCGTATCGATAAAGTTGATCATCCTGGCGGAGGCCGGGTTGAATTTCCGGATATTCAGGCTGCTGTCCAGGAAGACCTGGGCAATATCCGTACTGCGGAAATAGTTATTCAGATCATCGTTGAGTTCCAGCAGTTCTCTTATTTTCAGCTGGTGCTCGGTATTCAAGGTAATGAGCTCTTCATTGAGGGACTGCAGTTCTTCATTGGAGCTCTGCAGTTCTTCGTTGGCTGACAGCATCTCTTCATTCGTGGATTGCAGTTCTTCGTTGGTGGTCTCCAAGTCCTCAATGGCCAGCTGCAAGTGGTTCTTGGTTTCGTTCAGCTCGGATTCCAGGGCATGTACATATTCCTCAGCCTTCCCCTCGTATTCGGGTGTGCCGGTGCCAACGGGTTCCGGGCTGGCGGACTCGCGGATCACGATCATGGTATAGGGTTTGGCGGAATCCTGGCTGCCCGGGCGGACGAAGATCTCCAGGGTGATCATCTCATTGTCCTTCTGGTAGCGGATATGCCGCAGCTGTGCCCGTTCGCCCGTTCTTTCCGCCTTGCGGATCTCCGCGCTGAGGAGTACGGAGATATTGGAGGGCACCATTTTCAGGAGGTTGAGCTGCAGCTGTTTCTTCGGCAGGCTCAGGAATCTTTCATAATTGCCGATGGCTTCCCTGATACCGAATTGCGGATCGATATAGAGCACGACAAAATGGAGTTCTTCGGTCAGGGTGTCCCTGAAATCATCCCAGAGGATGGATTGCGACCGGGTCTCTCCCGGCTTCCCGGATCTTTGGCCCCTGGCGGTCCGGGATGTATAAGTTTCGGCCAGGCCGGGCTGGTAGTAATAGGCGGGTTTGGACTCGGCGGTCTTCTGGTAGATCTTCCAACGGGGGTTGAGTTCTCTTACATCCTTTTTCATGAGCGCGGAATTTTCGCTGGGCCCTAAAAATATATAGCCTTCCTTCCCGGCCGCGAAGAGGAGGAGGGAGATGATGCGTTGCTGCAGGACGGGACTGATATAGATCAGCATGTTGCGGCAGCTGACCAGGTCGTTCTTGATAAAGGGTGGATCCTTGATGATATTGTGTTTGGCGAAAACGATCTGTTTGCGGATCCTGGGTATGATGGTATAGGTCCTGGCATTGCGGATAAAATATTTTTCCAGGTAGGCCGGTCCCATATCCTTTTCAATGGAGAGGGGATATTCTCCGATGCCGGCGAACTGGATGGCCTCTTCGTCGATGTCGGTGGCGAAGATCTTGACCTGGAGGTTCTTCGATCCTTTATCCAGCATCTCGTCCACCAGCATGGCGATGGTGTACGCCTCTTCACCGGTACTGCAGGCGGTGACCCAGATCTTGATCGTATCATCGTCATTCCTGGCTTCGATGATATTTTTGATCACTTCGTCGCGGAGGAATTCAAAGGCCTCGGTGTCACGGAAGAACCGGGTGACGCCGATGAGAAAATCCTGTCCCAGTTCCCTGGTCTCGTCCTTGCTGCTGCGCAGGTGGGTGATGTATTTATCCGGTGTGGCAAAATTGCCCTGCATCATCCGCCGCGTGATCCTGCGCAGAATGGTCGGGGTCTTATAGAGGTGGAAATCCAGGCCGGATTCCTGCCGGACAAGATCGAATACGGTCTGTAAGAAGGACTCGTCGCTGGAATCATTGCCATAGAGATAGGATGCGGGGGGCGAGATATGATTGAGGATCTCTTCGCACATGGCGGCAGGCGGCAGGATGAAGTCGGCATTGCCGGTGGAAATTACGCTGTTGGGCATGCCGTCGAATTTTGCCGTGGACGGGTCCTGTACGATGACCAGGCCGCCTTCTTTTTTGATGGCATCGGTTCCCTTGGTGCCATCCGTACCGGTGCCGGAGAGGATGATGGCAATGGCCTTGTCCTTTTTATCTTTTGCCAGCGAATAGAGGAAAACGTCGATGGCATTGTTGGGGGTCTTGCCGTTCTTTTTCTCCGTTAATTTCAGCTGGTTCTTTTGGATCGTGATAAATTTGGTATTGGGGATCACGTAGATACATTTCCGTTCGATGTCCTGGTTATCGCCGGCCTCATAGACCTTCATATCGGTATGGCGGGCAACCAGTTCGACCAGGAGGCTCTTGTAATCAGGGGACAGGTGCTGGATGATGATAAAAGAGATGTTGGGGGTATCGGACATGGTGTCGAAGAATTCGTGGATGGCTTCCAGGCCGCCCGCGGATGCACCGATGGCTACGATGAAGTGGTTATATTTGTTTGTCCGTGTATTCATGTAAAAAAATTCTGAGTGTTTCTGCGATGGCCAGTTCTTCCTGTTTCCAGGGCCGGGAAGTTCCCGTGACGATCTGCCGCCATAGTTTAAAAGAATGCCGTGGATGATAGTTCTTCTCGTCTTTTTCGTAGACGATCCTTCCGCCGGGATCGCCCCCCCAGTCGATGGTCCTTTTTTGTTCGGGCCGGACGAGGAGGAGGTATTCGTCCTTTCCGGGTTGGATGGGGATGGCCAGGAGACCGCTGGCGCTGTCGGTATAGGTATGGGACCGGTCAAAGTGGCTGGCCAGGTGATCGGTATGAAAAGAGCGGGTGAGCTTGCGGGTATGGAGCCAGAACAGGAGTTCTTCGATCCTTTCCCGTTCCGGTAATATGCCCGTGGTCCCGGCTATTTCGCCTTTGCGGATGATGGCGGCGCCGGCTGCATTGAATAAGGAGAGGATCGTAGGATCTTCGTCGAAGAGACCTTTCCTGAGGTCTTTTTTTTCATAGATCTTTTCCAACAGTCGGGTATAGGTCTCCTGGGCCCGGGAGAAGGCCTCGTGTCTCTCTTTATTCTGCAGCGAGAGTATCCTGGCAGAAATGGTATGGGACATCAGTTCGAAGATGGAGCAAAGCTCGAAGGAAGGATCTTTTGCCGTGCGGTGATGGCAGGCGATCAGTCCCCAGAGCCGATCGTTGTGCAGGATACGGGTGGACATGGAGGCTACTACTTCCATGTTGGCGAGATATTCCAGGTGGACGGCTGCGACACCGCGGACATTACAATCCGAGAGGTCGATAAATCCGCGGGTCAGGGGATTCATGACGGGGTGGAGCCGGACGGGCTGATAGTTCCTGTCGGGGATGAAGCGGTAGGGATTCCTCAGGTAAAGATCGCGGGCCTGTCGGGGAATATCGGAGGCGGGAAAGGTAAAACCATAGAAGGATTCCATTCCGGGCTCCATTTCTTCTGCGATAACGGTTCCGTTCCATGCCTCGTCGAAGCGGTAGATCATGACCTTGTCGAAGCAGGAGATGCGCCGGATCTCCCGGGCGGCCAGGGTACAAACCTCGGTGGTGGTTGCGGCTGCATCGACCAGGGCCATGGAATATTTGATCTCCTGGTAAACGCTGACGAAGCTGCGGCGGTCTTCTTCCTTAAAGGGAGCCGCCTCCAGCTCTGCCAGGATATAATGCTCTTTTACATGCAGGAGGGCCAGGAATTCCTTCTGATGGATGGTCCATGAAAAAGGGATCTTATCGGCGGCGGGGCTGGCAGCTACGCGGCGCAGCTGTTCGAAGGTCTTTTGATCCACATGGTCCCTGATATCGGACCGGATGAGGCTGGCTGCCGGGATCCCAAAGAGGGCTTCCACGTTCTCGCTTGCCTGTACTACCTGCAGTCCTGCCTTGTCAATGATGAGGAGGACCCCATAGGGTTGTATGGTATTGATCAGGTGGATCGGGAGCTTACCACAGAATTCGGAATCATAATTGGGGCTGGAGTTCATGCAGGTCTATCCAATTTTTAAAAATGGTAAAGGTCTCATTGGCAGCAGCGATGATCTCCCCAGCTTCATCCGGAGTATAGGGTCTTCCCAGGTAGGTCTTGAATGTCTCCCACATGCTATCGGTCTCCAGGCCATAAGCGTTGAAGAAGGTATAGCGCTGTTCCGGGCCCAGCTGACGGCCCAGCATGGTAGCGATGACGCGACCGCCCAGGGTGCTGCCTTCCAGTACATAGAGGGCGCCCAGGGCTTTTGCCGTCGAGTCGATCCGGGGCAGTTGGTCTGCCATTTCCCGCGGGGGCAGGGGGAGGCCGGTGGCTGCCATATCCTGCAGCAGGTTGTCTGCGCGCATTCTTTTATCCATATCGGGGAACAGGTCCCCGCTGAGCCAGGGGGCCGCCAGTTCTTCCACGGGATGGTAGAAGCCATATAGCCAGTTCAACAGGTGGACATAGTCTTCCGTGGTCTTAACCCCTTTTAGCTGGGCGATCATTTTTTTTTCGGCTTCCTGATGTATTTCCTGAGTCGATTCTTTTAATGTTTCTGTCAGCATAATCAATATTTTTATAAAATGGAATTTTATGCCTCGTTCCTGTGGAAAAAAATCCACAGAAAAGGCGATTCTTTACATTTGCTTAATACCTCAATAGGAGTGATATAAGCGAATGGGCCTATTTTAGCCGCTCATTTCCCAGATCTAAATACTGAACCTGATGGATAGCAGAAGAGAATTTATCAAAAAAGCGGCCATGATTGCCGGAGCTACGGGCTTTACCAGTGTATTACCCCCTGCCATACAAAGAGCACTTGCCATTGACCCGGCGCCTGGCAGTACTTTCATGGATGCCGAGCATGTCGTTATCCTTATGCAGGAGAACCGGTCCTTTGATCATTCTTTTGGCAACCTGAAGGGGGTAAGGGGATACCGGGACCCCAGGGCCATTACGCTGGCGAACAAGAATCCCGTATGGCACCAGACCAATGCTGCGGGTGAGACCTATGCGCCTTTCCGGTTGGATATCAAGGCAACGATGGCGACCTGGATGGGATCGCTGCCCCATTCCTGGACCAACCAGGTAGACGCCCGTAATGAAGGGAAGTATGACCAGTGGCTGCAGGCCAAGCACTCCGGTCACAAGGAATATGCACATATGCCCCTGACCATGGGATATTATGATCGCAGGGATATCCCCTTCTATTATTCGCTGGCGGATGCCTTCACCGTCTGCGACCAGAATTTTTGTTCGTCCCTGACGGGCACGACGCCCAACCGGCTCTATCTCTGGACGGGCACGATCCGCGACGAACAGCATCCCAATGTAAGGGCGCGGGTGCGGAACGGGGATACGGACTATGGGGCCGAGGCGGCGTATATAACCTTCCCGGAAAGACTGGAGGACAGGGGGGTGGACTGGCGGATCTATCAGAATGAGATCAGTCTTCACCCGGGATTCAAGGGGGAAGAGGATGCCTGGCTGTCGAATTTTACGGATAACCCCATCGAGTGGTTCAGCCAATATCATGTACGGTTCTCCGAGGCGTATATGCCGCTGCTGCCGGCGGCGATCGAAGGGTTGAAGAAAGAGATCGCGGAGCTGCAGAGGAAGGGTACCGATCAGCACCAGCTGAAGGAGAAGGAAGCGGTGCTGACAATGCTGGAACATGATCTGGCAACCATTACGCCGGAGAACTATGAAAAACTATCTCAGCGGTCAAAAAGCCTGCATCACAGGGCCTTTACCCGTAATCATAAGGACCCGCATTTTCACGAGCTGACCCGGCTGAAATACCAGGATGGGGACCAATCCCGGGAGGCGCAGGTGCCGAAAGGGGATGTCCTGCACCAGTTCCGGGAGGATGTGCAGGGCGGCAAGCTGCCGGCTGTATCATGGCTGGTGGCGCCCGAGAATTTTTCGGACCATCCCGGCGCTCCCTGGTATGGGGCCTGGTATGTATCGGAGGTGATGGATATACTTACGAAGGATCCTGCCATATGGAAGAAGACCATCTTTATCCTCTGTTATGATGAGAACGACGGTTATTTTGACCATGTTCCACCTTTTGTGGCGCCCGATCCTGCGCGGCCGGAGACGGGACGGGTCTCGCCCGGTATCGATACGGGAGTGGAATGGGTGACAAAGGAACAGGATCTGCTCGGAGCGACGGCGGAAGAGGCAAGGGGCGGACCTATCGGGTTGGGCTACCGGGTGCCTTTGCTGATCGCCTCACCCTGGAGCCGGGGCGGTTATGTGAACTCGCAGGTCTTCGATCATACCTCTATATTACAGTTCCTGGAAAAATTCGTAGAGCAAAAGACGGGGAAGCCCCTGCAGGAGACGAATATCAGCGCCTGGCGCCGGGCGGTATGCGGGGATCTCAGTTCGGTCTTTCGCCCCTATTCAGGAGAGAAGATCCCACTGCCCGTATACCTGCAAAAAGACCCGACCATCGAGAGTATTCATAAGGCCCAGTTCAGGCAGCTGCCTTCTGCCTTTCAGAAAGTATCGGCAGGACAGGCCTATGAACCGTCCCAGGAAAGAGGGGTGCGGCCTGCCTGCGCCCTGCCTTATGAGTTGTATTGTGATGGGTATGCAGCGGCCGGCGGTGAACATTTTGCCATCACCATGGCGGCGGGGAAGAAGGTCTTTGGCGATCATGCGGCCGGGAGTCCGTTCTCCGTCTATTCATATGGCAGGGAGTTGACCGTACGGAATTATGCCCTGGTGGCAGGAGACCAGTTGACCGATACGATCCCTCTGACGGAACCCGGACAGGGCTATGATCTGCGGGTATATGGACCCAACGGTTTTTTCAGGGCATTCACCGGTCATAAAAATAATCCCGCGCTGAAGGTTGTGGTGGAATATGAATTTGGGAAGGACCAGCGGCCTACGGGCAGGCTGGTGGTGCGGGTGGTCAATGAAAGTAATGAATCATATAAGATTGTGATGACCGACAAGACATATGGAGAGCCGGAGAGGGGTCAACTCCTGGCGCCCAATGGTCATACGCAGATCGTGTTGAATGCGACGAAGCATGTCGGCTGGTATGACTGGAGCCTGACGGTGGAGGGTGTCAAAGGTTTTGAGAAGAGATATGCCGGCAGGGTGGAGACTGGCAAGGAGAGTGTGTCCGACCCGGCGATGGGTTAAAAAATATGGAGAATGTCTTATATTCGCAGGAATCAAACAGTTATATGAGAAAACTACTACTACTCCTGATGGCCCTGCCTGTCATGGCCGGTGTCTATGCACAAAGAAATGGCGGTAACCGGATGGCTGCCCCGTCTGCTCCACCCACGCCCCCTGCTGAAAAATTGCCCAATGGCAGCCGGCAATTGAACATCGATTCCTCCGTTACGACCAGGTCGGAAGTGACCATCAAAGGGCAGTTGGTGCCTTATGAAGCTACTGCCGGGACCATGCCGGTCTGGGATGAGGAAGGCAAGCCTGTCGCCGGTGTTTTCTATACTTATTATGAGAGAACGGATGTAAAGGACCGGGCCGCCCGTCCCCTGGTGATCTCCTTCAATGGTGGCCCCGGAACTCCCTCTGTATGGATGGAGATCGGCTATACCGGTCCCCGCAGACTGAATATCGATGACGAAGGGTTCCCTATCCAGCCATATGGTGTAAAGGAGAATCCACATTCTATCCTGGATGTGGCCGATATCGTCTATCTCGATCCGGTGAACACCGGGTTCTCGAGGCCTGTCAGCAAGGATATCCCCACGTCGCGGTTCTTTGGCGTGAATGAAGATATCAAGTACCTGGCGCAGTGGATCGCCACCTTTGTCACCCGCAAGAATCGTTGGGCCTCCCCCAAATTCCTGATCGGTGAAAGTTATGGTACCACCCGGGCCAGCGGTCTTGCCCTGGAATTACAGGAGGCCCAGTGGATGTATCTGAACGGTGTCATCCTTGTCTCTCCGACCGAACTGGGGATCGAGCGCAGCGAATTTGTCAAGGCATCTTTGCGTGTACCCTATTATGCCGCCACTGCCTGGTATCACAAGGCGCTGCCTGCGGACCTGCAGAAAAAAGACCTGACCGATGTATTGCCGGAAGTAGAAGATTTTACCATCAGCGAACTGATCCCCGCCCTGGCGAAGGGAGGATTCCTGGAAGAGGAGAAGAAAAAGGCCCTGGCTGTCAAGCTGTCCCGTTATACCGGTCTGTCAGAAAAAGTGCTGTTGCAATCCAACCTGATCGTTCCCTCCAATTTCTTCTGGAAAGAACTGCTGCGCGATAAAGGATTTACCGTCGGCCGGCTGGATTCGCGCTATCGCGGGATCGACGGGCAGGACGCCGGCGATCGTCCCGATTATAATGCCGAGCTGAATTCCTGGAACCATGCCTTTATGCCGGCGATGAATGTTTATTTAAGGGAGGAGCTGCATTACCGGACCGACCTGCAATATTATTTGTTCGGCCCGGTGCGTCCCTGGAACAGCCAGAACGATCATACCGGTGAGGACCTGCGCCAGGCGATCGCTGAGAATCCATTTTTGCACCTGCTGATCCAGTCCGGCTATTATGACGGGGCCTGTGATTATTTCAATGCCAAGTACAGTCTGTGGCAACTGGATCCCAGCGGTAAGCTGAAGGATCGGCTGAGCTGGGAAGGTTATCGCAGCGGGCATATGATGTACCTGCGCAAGCCTGACCTGGCAGAAGCCAACGAAAATCTCCGCAAATTTATCCGTGCGTCCCTGCCCAAGCCGGGACAGGCGGCAAGATATTAGATCTGAACTTTTATGAAAAGGAGGGTGTCTCGGCTGAGGCACCCTCCTTTTTTATTGGGGGAGGATATATACGTTTTTCAGACCGTAGTTGAACTTTTTTCAAGTTGTTGAAAAACAAGGTGTTGAAAAAAGTTCAACCATGGTGGCAAAATCGTTAGTATATTTTTCTAATTAAATTCATTTGAGCTTATTCTTCCGCAGCGAGTATTTGTAAAAATCTTCCACCTTGGTCCTCGCCCAGGGTGTCTTTCGCAGGAATTTCAGGCTGGACTGTACGGAGGGGTTGGTGGAGAAGCATTTGATGCGGATATGCTGCGCCAGTTCTTCCCAGCCATAGCTCTCATAGAGATGCGTGACGATCCGTTCGAGGGTCAGGCCATGCAGGGGATCCCTGGAGGGCTGGGGTTGGGATGGGGGTGTGCTCATGCGTGTTTTTTTATTTTTATGACGACGGATTTCGAGACCGGCGTATTGCTTTTTTCCGCGACGCTGTCGATCGGGACCAGGACATTGGTCTCGGGATAGTAGGTGGCCGTACATCCCCGCGGAATGGAATAGGGTATTACCACGAAACGATGGGCCACTCTTTCGATGCCGCCCTGGTCATTGCAGAGATCTACCAGGTCTTCCTTCTTCAGGCCCTGACTGCGCATATCTTCTTCATTCATGAAAATGACCCGCCGCTCATTGTAGATGCCCCGGTAGCGGTCGTTCAATCCATAGATGGTCGTATTGAACTGGTCGTGGCTGCGGATGGTCATCATCAGGAATTCGCCCGGCGCCAGGGTGACGGTTTTGGCGACGGCGACATTGAATTGGGCGCGGGTAGTCGGGGTGCTGAATTTGCCATCCCGGTTGGCGTTGGGGAGATAGAATCCGCCTGGTTCCCGGACCCGCTGGTTGTACCGGTCGAAGCCGGGGATGGTGCGTTGGATATCTTCGCGGATGGCGTCATAGTGCTGCAGGTATTTATCCCAGTCGATGCGGCTTTTGGGGCCGAGTACGGCCTGGGCCAGGCGGCAGACGATGACGGGTTCGCTTAGGAGGTCCTTCGAGATGGGCTGGAGGATGCCTTTGGAGGACTGCACCACGCCCATGCTGTTCTCACAGGAGACGAACTGATCCTCTCCATTTACGCGGTCACGGTCGCTGCGGCCCAGGCAGGGCAGGATCAGGGCCTCTTCTCCGTGCACGAGGTGACTGCGGTTAAGCTTGGTCGATACATGTACGGTCAGGCTGCATTTGCGCAGGGCTGCGGCCGTATACAGCGTGTCAGGGGTGGCGGAAAGAAAATTACCGCCCATGGCGAAGAAGACGCTGGCCCGTCCTTCGTGCATGGCTTTTATGGCATGTACCGTATCATAGCCGTGTTTTTTCGGGGGTGTAAAGCCGAAGACCTTTTCGATGGCTGTCAGCAGGGCCTCGGAGGGTTGTTCGAAGATCCCCATGGTCCGGTCGCCCTGAACGTTGCTGTGGCCGCGGACGGGGCAGGTGCCGGCGCCGGGTTTGCCGATGCTGCCCTTGAGCAGCAGGAGGTTGACCACTTCTTTGATCGTGTCGACGGAGTTCCTGTGTTGTGTCAGTCCCATGGCCCAGCAGACGATGATCTTCTTTTTATCTTTCAGCACAGTCACCACTTCACCCAGCTGTGCGATGGAGATGCCGCAGGCAGCCGAGAGTTCGGGTAAGGATTGCTGTTGGATATGATCGATGAATGCATCGTATCCTCCTGTATTTTCTTTGATAAAGTCCAGGTCGAATACCGAACCGGGGGCCCTCTCCTCTTCCAGCCACAGTAAGAGTTCCAGGGCCTGCAAGAGTGCCATGTCGCCATTCAGCCGGACCTGGAGAAAGATGTCGGTGAGTTGGGTGCGGATGCCCAGCATGCCTTTTACGTTCTGGGGATTGTTGAATCCCATCAGACCTGTTTCGGGGAGGGGATTGACGGAAATGATCTTTGCTCCTGCGTCCTTGGCCTTTTGCAGGGCCGAGAGCATGCGGGGGTGGTTGGTGCCGGGGTTCTGGCCCATGATCATGATAACTTCCGCCTCATAGAGGTCATGCAGTTTGACCGAGCCTTTGCCGACACCCAGGGATTCGCCGAGGGCGGTCCCGCTGGATTCATGGCACATATTGCTGCAGTCGGGGAGGTTATTCGTACCGTATTCGCGGACGAAGAGCTGGTAGAGGAAGGCAGCCTCGTTGCTGGTGCGGCCGGAGGTATAGAAGATGGCTTCGTCCGGGGAATTTAATTGGGCCAGGGCGCCCGCGATCTTTTGGAAGGCCAGGTCCCAGGAGATGGGTTGGTAGTGGGCGGCGCCCCGGGGCAGGAACATGGGTTGGGCTATGCGCCCTTTCTTGCCGATCTCGTGGTCGGTGAGCGCTGCGAGGGAGGCGATGTCGTTGGCGGCAAAGAAATTCGGGGTGAGTTTTTTTGTGGTCGCTTCTTCGGCCACGGCCTTGGCGCCATTCTCACAGTATTCGGCGATGCCGGAGCGTTCGTCGTCTGGGTCGGGCCATGCACAGCTGGGGCAGTCGAAGCCTCCTTTCTGGTTCAGCCTGGACAAAGCCTTTAATCCTCTGCCGATACCTGCCTCGCCGATCACGTTGCGGAAGGTGGAGACGACGGCGGGGATGCCGGCCGCGGTCTTTTTTACTTTGCCCATATGCAGCCCCGTGAGATCATCGGGGTTCTCTGCGCCGTCTGTTCCCTGCTGCTGGTCACTCATGGTCGTTCGTTTTTGTAAAATTCAATCGTTGCATTCCTGCATATACGTTACACCTTTCCTCCCGCAGGAAGCCGATGAGGGTCATGTTGTTTTCTTCTGCCAGCTCGATCGCCAGGCTGGAAGGAGCCCCTACGGCCGCCACTACCAGTATGCCCGCCATGGCAGCCTTTTGGATCAGTTCGAAGCAGGCCCGGCCGCTCAGCAGAATAATATGTTGGGAGAGCGGTAAGGATCCGGACTGCAGCGCGGCACCAATCAATTTATCCAGGGCATTGTGTCTTCCGATATCCTCGCGAAGCGCGATAAAATCACCTTCCCGGTCGAAGAGGGCGGCGGCATGCAGGCTTCCCGTGACGGCAAAGAGATCCTGTTGCCGGCGGAGGAGATCGGGCAGTGAATAAAGAAGTGCCGGGTCCAGGCGCCAGTCCTCTTCGGGGGGCCTGGCGGGGCAGACGGTGCGAAGCGCGTCGATGGAAGATTTTCCGCAGACCCCGCAGCTGCTGCTGGTATAAAAATGACGTTGCAGCCGGCCAAGGTCGGGCTGCAGGCGCTCGTGCAGGATGACACGCACCGTGCCGGGGCCCATGTCGACACCCGTGACCGCAGCGGCATCGGAGATGATCCCTTCCGTATATAAGAAACCGATGGCCAGTTCGGCATCGTTGCCCGGTGTACGCATGGTAATGGAAATAGGCTGTTCGCTGCGGTGGCTGCCCTGGCCGAACTGCAGGCGGATCTCGAGGGGTTCTTCCACGGCCACATCGTCGCTGGCCGCCAGCAAGGTGGAGGCCCTGATCTTTTGCACGGGCAGCCGGCTGATGCCGGGGGAATGAACGGATGTAGTATTCATCCAATAAAGTTACGGAAACCTAATGGAAGTGGGTATGCCCGCCAGGCCGGTGAAAAAAAGACCGCCGTTTAATCAATCGATGCCCCCGGATAATCAGTGGCAATTGTTTTGGGCAGGGTTATACCTGACCTTGTACCCGAATTCCATTAACCAAAACCTTCCCATGAATCGCAAACATGTGACCCTGCTGTTCTCGCTATTCTTTCTGGCCGGCACCTCGTTTGCCCAGCAGGTGGAAAGAATGCTGCATGCGAGGCCCGTGGAACTTTCCGGCTCCGTCAATGTCACTTCCATATTTTATAATGCGCGGGGTATTCCCAACCGGTATCTCCCTTTTAACTATGTTATCTCGGGTAGCCCGGTGTTGTCGCTCTATGGCATGCAGATACCGGTCTCCTTTGTCATCGGGAAACAGCAAAGTAATTTTACCCAGCCTTTCAACCAGTTCGGCATGAGCCCGACCTATAAATGGATCACCGTACATGTGGGCTACCGCAGCCTGGTCTTCTCTCCTTATACCCTGGCCGGTCATACCTTTTTAGGAGCGGGGGTGGAGTTGAACCCCGGGAAGTTCAGGTTTGCCGCCATCTATGGGCAGTTTAACAAGGCCACCTCGCTGGACACGGCGCAGAC
>Ga0247778_1001027_pt1 | contig 16218 bp, 14 predicted proteins | sample UWRJL049202B5_FD_179939 | JGI IMG/M metagenome (GOLD analysis project Ga0247778, IMG submission 179939) | Plant litter microbial communities from Arlington Agricultural Research Station in Wisconsin, United States - UWRJ-L049-202B-5 | ecosystem: Environmental > Terrestrial > Plant litter >... | reverse complement strand
CGGTGGTTCCCACAAGACGATACCGAGACCATTTGAAAGCTTTTGCATCTTCTCCCAAGCCTCCTTGCAGTCTCAATCTTTCGTCTACAAATATCCTTTTGGTCCACCGATTGAGAAACATGGTCCGAATTTCTTGCCCTAGTTCGGGCATGTGAGCCAATTCTTTCATAGCAACATCATCTTTGTAATCTTTGTATAGTTTGTCCTGCACTTTCGCGATGCTCCACTGGGGATGAGGTCTCTTCACCAACACGATTTCGTCCCCAGCCTGTATCGATCCTTCTTTCAAAACCCTATAGTACCAGCCGGTGCGTCGTTTGTTTTGACTTTGTAGGCTCATATCACGGACCTCAAATCGATGATTCAATTTATAGCACGGTGGCCTAGGCTTGTTGACTTGAACCGTGACTTCTCCAATCTGCAAGATGTCTCAAATGCATACGTTCTCTTCGCTCATGTTTTCCCCCACAATATTTTCCCCGAACGCTCCAGGTTCGAAGAAATGCGAACGATCTGGGATTTCCTTCTTCCATAGCCGGTAATGACGAGAATCATATTGCATTAGAGCATTGTAAAGCCCTGCGTGACCTTCGTATGCGCGTTCGTCTCCTTCGCAACCTATGAAGTTGACACGAATTGGCGTTGACCTGGGGCTCTTGAAGATTCCCGACGTTTCGCCAAAAGCGGGTTTAACTCTCCCTGTGCGAAGTTGCAACACAGTGTCAATGCGATGCGGAAGTTGGCTGAGTTTTAAGGCGTTGGTAGATTCCATGGTGATGATGGTATCTAGATGCGTGAGAATCGATGGATGAGCTCGACTCTGATATGCAAATGTACTCGCACAGGCCCGAAAGTAACCCTGCAATTTATCTAAGGCTTTAGTTTACCCTAGAAAGGATACTTAAACCTTTTCAATCCTGCGGTGAATCTCTCTTGAGCAGATACATGGAATTCGGCAGCATCCGCCAGGTCTGTTGTCTCCGGAAAGGGCACGATAATGATTAGGACTGGGGCTACGAGCTGAGTCTTTTTGTAGAAGCAACAGGAAGGAAGCTCAGATTTCAGACAGAGTCCGAGATGGTACTTATGGGACGCGTAGCTGGATTCAATTGAGACGAATGGAAGCTGAATGTTTATGTCAAAGCCCCGCAAAAAGAACGCCCTTCGCTTGGCATGGTGTCGGAAAAACTGCGCCGCCTGATTGAGGTGTAACCTTGATCTCGTCAAAAAAGGGTCTGAGCTCCCAGAAGATTCTCATCTGCCTGCTCCTGGAGTCGGTCTGCCAACAGAGTCCAGCTCAAAGTTTAAGCCCCTTTACTAGCCGAGAGTGGGATGTGAAAAGGCTCTCTTTCACGTGAGCTTGACCCGTAAGAACACCATCTACTCTTTTAGGCTAGACAAGCCTCTGGGAAATTTTTGTTGGTCATGCTTCTGACCGAACTGTTTATTGGGTCTCATCTCAGGGAGTTGGGAGCCAGATTAGCAGACAACACGTGATCCATACCGCCATCCCCCCCACTTTTGGTGATTGCGCGGGGAGTCTGCTACTAGCGGCAAACACATTTATAAGTCGCCCAAGGGCTATTTGTATTGAGTGCTTACATGCATCAATATCGAAACGCGGAAGTCAGCATGATATGATATATTGTCCAAACAGTGTCCTCTGTGCAAGCCACACCTGATTGACCATTGCCGAATGAAACTCGCGGAATTGATCATATCCGAAAAGCCCAGATATATCACCAGTGAATTGATCATTGAGATTGTGGGATAGGTATTGCATCATATTCCAGCAAAATGACTGAATTGCGGGGTCGGGGAACAAGTATGCATTTGAATAACCCATTCCATCCACTTCAAGGGTTGAATACACAAAGAAAGACAACTTCGATATCTTGATCCGAAAAGAAGAATATCACCTTAGCTGCAATGGCCCCTTCAATTGCTCAAGAAGCACCCAGCACTGCAGAGCTCACCAGTATTGCAGAACGCAAGATCAAGCCCGCGTATGACCAAACAAAACATACCACTGTAAGCATCTCAGATGAGAACTATCGAATAGATGCTGATAACTGCTGCCAAGTACAAATATGCTCAGTATTTGCCAGTCTACGATGAAACCACGAAGTTCCCTCCCACCGAACCTTTTGACTTTCTGGATCGAGGCACGAAAGCCGACAAAGCGAAGCCGCACCTGCTTGACACAAAAGATCCGAACGTCAAAGTAAACAAGTTGACCCCTCGAATCGGAACCGAAATATCGGGCTTGCAGCTGTCAGCTTTGACAGAGGTACAGAAGGACGAGCTGGCGTTGCTGATCGCCGAGCGAGGGGTGGTTGTATTCAGGGGCCAAGACTTCAAAGATATCGGTCTTGAAAAGCAGAAGGAATTTGGCCAGTCTTTTGGCCGACTTCACATTCATGTACGAGCTGATGTTAAAAACTATTGTACGGCATCGTTGAAGACTGACAGATTCACAGCCTGTTGGAGCACACGTCGAAGGGGCCATCGAGTTTCATAACATCTATCTTGGCCCCGATAATCTTTACCGGGCGCAACAGCGGTCCACGAAACTCTCAACAACCGGATATCACTCTGATGTATCATATGAGCATCAGACACCCGCAATCACTATTCTGACCCTTCTTACCGTACCCCCAACTGGTGGTGATACCGGATGGGTCTCTCAGGTAGCTGCATATGAACGACTTTCGGAACCGATCAAGCACCTTCTTGAAGGTCTCCGAGCGATACACAGCGGGTTTCCGCAAGCGGAGAATGCGCGCCGAGATGGAAAATTTGTTCGTCGCGAGCCGGTGCAATCTGAGCATCCAGTTGTTCGTGTTCATCCGGTATGTACGATATCCAACCAGCTTGGGTTCTCGAGGACTGATGATGATGACAGGCTACTGGAGAGAAAGCTTTGTTTGTAAACCCAGACTTCACAAAGAGGATCGTGGGTCTCAAAAATGAGGAATCCGATGCCATACTCCAGTTGCTCTTCAAGGTCCGATGAACCTTCCCACATCAATCAAACACTTCGCTAATACTTTCAAGCATATATCCCAAAGTCAAGACGTGCAGGTCCGTGTCAAGTGGGATGATCAGACTGTCTCCCTATGGGATAACAGAGTCACAGCTCACACTGCAATTTCCGACTATGATTTCCACAACCAAGATGAAGGACAGCGTCATGGGTTTCGCATTACTACTTTGGGCGAGAAGCCCGTGGGTGTACATGAACTAGAAACCGACGAACGGTTTGGTAAGCCATGAGTAGCTTAGGGATATAGAGAATCTAGATTCATATGCATGATTTTAAGCTCTATCCTGTCGGCCGCTTTCTCTCGTCATTCTGGTCATGTTCTGCGAGCCCCAAGTTGTTCGAGAATATGACCGGATACCCTATGCCCATTTGATCATTTCTTTCCCAAAACTAATAGCGCACGTATATTTGACATTTTTCGGGAAGTCTCTTTGTAGAATGTGACCCCCAACGTATGCTGGCCAGCTCTATGTCCATATCCGCGCCAACGATGGTATCTTAGTAAGTCCAGCCGGTCTGGTGGCCCCGCACGACCGCCAACAGTCCCCAAAATCTGGTTTGTGATTAAGACTCAGGATTGACGAGAATTTGACTCTATCAAGAGCTAGTAAATAAGCGGCTCGACAAATTTCTGCGACCGTCGTCCTCATTTTCTCGCATTTTTCGTGATCTTTGGATTTCAAGTCCGAGTTCGACAGTAAATATCGCGAACAATACACGGAGGGTCCCCAGCCTCTTTTTAAATGAGGTTGGCCCGGAAGACGATTTATGGTGCTGATAATTGGTTAAAACTGTACTTGACATGGTATGTGCTTTTTCGCATACCCAGTTTTGATACACAATATACACACACGCATCCCGTCCTCGGATCACTGACCCGGGCTATGAACGAGGCACCGCCACACGGATGGCTAATCACTCCCTTTAAGCTATCCCATGAAGCCTTTACTTCAAGTCGACAGAGTTGGAGAAACTATTCTTGACATTTGAAGGCATAATAGCTGGCGAAGGTTGTGGAGACCTGGGAATCTTCGTCCGAACTGGAGTTGCCGGGAGCTCGAATGCCTCACGTTGAGTTGGTAACTCGAGAATCTTCGTTAGACCTACTTACACCACGTTAGCTACCTTTCATAACTCTTCTCGTCAGTTCACTCTTGGGATTTGATCTTCCTCGAATTGGTAGGAGATGGAAGGGGATTTTCAAAGCCGTAGAATCAATAACGCATTTCCAGATCCACTCACCGGTTAGCTCAAATCTTGGCATTGAAGACCATTTTTTCTTATCTTTCATAGGTACAGGAGGCTTTTCCAAATATACATTGGCTTGCTTCGTATCGCATCGTCTTCTTTTTCTCCGCTTCAAGACTTTCCAGACGATGAACACCAAGATTAGCCAAGTAGCCACTGCTGAGATAGTTATGGGAAGTATGAGCTTTTTATAAGACTGATCTCCACTATCCTCAGAAGCGCCGAGAGGCGCCGCTGGGGATGCTTGGGAAGCGCCGCTTCCCGAAGACCCACTCATCGAGTTTGCTGTTGGTGCTGGTTGCGAACTCAACGGTCTCGACACCATGGATGTGTCTATGACAAGCGAGCTTGAAATTTCGCCCGAGGATGAACTTAGATTTGAAGCAGTGGTTGAACCAAACATAGCATTAGCTGTGATGGTTGGCGTCATCGAGCTCGACTGAGACTGAGCGGCCGAGAGAAGTGAGGTTGCCGACGACGACAGAAGGCTTGCGGGAGATTGATCGGCGTTGAGAGAACAGATTGTGCCATTACATGAGTATCCATGAGGGCAGCATTGACCAGCGCATGGCTCCAGAGGTGAGAAGTCTACTGTTTTGATGACACCAGTCGGAGTTGCAGTGTCGTTCTGCAGCTGGAGATCGCATGGAATGGGTGGAAATGTTGAACAGCCTTGGTCGTCACTGCAACATATGAGAGTGGTCGTGTCGGTTCCATTGGAGATTGGCATACAGACAGAGGATGACATACAGCACATGCTACTGACTGGAGTGTCAATGAGCATCGAACATTGGGTCCAAGTAGAGTCGAAACACATTGTTAGGAGCCAAGAATTTTTTGCATTCAGTAAACATTGCTTGTTGTAGATTATAAAGCTTGAAAATTGGAGAAAATTTTAAAATGGGAGATGGGAAGTCCCATGCCAGGGAAAAATCATGTTGAAACGTGCACTTCGGCTGTGCAACGGTTCATCCCGCATGGTGATTTCAGACTGCTGGGTGCTTCCCGTCGTTGCTGGGTGTCTTCCATAATCGAAGGATATCAGCGTTTGAGAGTGCGATAAATAAAGTGTCAAACTGCCTCAAGTCGTGGATCTTCGACTTTGAGGAGCTGGAAGTTTTAGAAGTTAAGGGGCTCGCCGCCGTTCGCTTCTTCAGCCAATCGCAAGCGGGCATAATTCGAGGTAACTACCTCGTAGAATCCTTCGGGCTGCTGAACCACACTCCTGCAGGAAGACCTCGAGCATCACGTGGGAGCGAATGTTGAAATAGAACCCCCAAGAGGGTTTACTGGTGAGAGGAGAAAACGGAGGGTCCATTGGGCCCTGCCTTGCACAGTGTTACAAAAATAGCTTGTCTATTATATTATACTCCAAGTTGCAATTTTAGTGAAAATAACTTTCGAAACAACGGAAATAACTACATATCCTCTCAATGAATTCAAATCTGCTCAGCTGATAGCAGGGAGAATTTTGGTGGAGTTTGACAAGAATCCATCCACTTATCACACAGTCAGAATAAAAATCAGAGTAGGATGAGAACAAACTTACGATTCGCATTATACGTAACCATTTGTGTGGCACTGAAATTTATCAGCCAAGGACCACGAATCTGGATACGTAGAAAACTTACTAGTAAGGACTTGTAGTAGCAGAGATATCTTCCACGTAAACGACATCGAAGCCCTGTCTCATTAGCATTGTGCAGAGGCACCTGAGAAAGTGAGTGACGAACTTTGTAGTATGCATCGAGGAAAGTACCCCACTACTTCTATCAGTAATGCCTTGATGTCTTGAACTCAAAGGAGAACTTACAACGCATTGATCAGCATTAACTCCCCCAAAGAATAAAGTCGTGATTTCATTCTCCTGTAGCCAAAGCCCGAGCGGTGTCTGGGCACCCCATAGACCTGAAAGTCTATCTAACATACATGAGCTTTTCCCTGCTTCTTCTAGACTTGGAGTAATTACTTTTATTGAAATACAAGTCCGTCCCGCTTGTAACACCTTCAACCTGCAGATCATATAACGGTCCGTACGGTCTTGCGTTCCAAGAACCCCGCATCAGCTTCAAGCCAGCTGAGATATTAGTTCCTGGCACAATACCCATGTCTGAACCGAAAGTTGCTGATCCTATTAGCATTCGGAGGCAGTACAGTGAGTGTAGAACTTACTTGTTGATGAGTGATTGCTCGAAAACCCGTCGAGAAACGACGGTGGGATGGTCAACAGGTCATAATTATCTAACCCCCACTAAAGGACATCAGCACCATTACCTTAAGAGCTGTTCAGCTGCACATACATTCGTCCAAAGTACTTTCATACCCGCTTTCCTAAACCCCTGTATCATATTCACAGTAGCGTTCACCACGCCCCGTCCAGCTGTAGCTTTGGGACTCAGTCCGGGATGGAGGAAGAAATCTGGAAAGTCAGCAATATGATTCTCCAAGGTAGGTGAGGAGACTTACTTTGCATATCAATGATGACAAGCGCAGATCGAGTGGGTTCGATGACAATTGATTTCCTGGCTCCGTTGCAGGGAATTGTGTAGGTCGTTGTGGCGGGTTCTCGAGCCGATCTGGTGAGATCCCAGAGGTCGGTCGCGGCTTGGACCCAGCTTATTGGGATTGTTAGATTTCCCCAATTACAAGTGCGAATGAGAAGGGAGTTTACTAGTTGTAATAATTCCCCAAAAATGACAGATTTGTGGGCGTTCCGCCTACTACTGCCGTGTAGGTTCCACCCGTAAATTGGGCATTCGCTTGACTGGCGGAAGCCAGTGCTTGCGCGAGGTAACCGAAGCGCATTTTGACAGACGTAATAAAAAGTTCGAAATCTGAATCCAGAATTAAGAGGGAGAGCCCGATTTTTAATGATGTGAAGTTAATATGTAGATATAGAAAGTGGGGTGCATGCGGATCCTGGAAGTTTTGTGGGGTATTGACTTTGAGAGATGCATATTCCTAGGGTCATCACTTCGGCATGTAGTCGGATGGACACATCCCATCATCTCAATATCTTAAAGAGGAAAATCTCATGACATCAGACCTCAAACGAAGGGGGCTTCTTACGCGAGTGCTCGAATGGACACTCATGGTTGACATGACCTAGGTTGCACTGGGTTCTCGTTTTCAATTGGATCTGTCACCTCTCTAGGTATCTGCAACTCTTGCTTTCTTAACTTCAAGCAGCATCACCACCAACGTCCCTCTTCATATCCCCCTTCTCATGCACAACCTGCGCCCCTCCTTCACTATCCCCAATCTCAACACCATCAGCCATCATATTCTCAGGCAGCGCATCAACCGTAATTTTCGGCCCAGTAAACCACTTCCGCGCATCAATAAAATAGTAAGCCAGCGCGCCGCCCCAAACCGCCATATTAATAACAACCGTATAGTTCATAGACTGAGGAGTCGGACCCGGACCACCAGTCGGGAACATAGCAAGTATAATGCCAAATACCAAGAACAAGATAGCAGCCCAAGCAATAGGACGCGAGAACTTGTCACCAGTGTAGAAAGGTCCAGGCACGAATTTATGCTGGCCCCAGACTACGCGGCAGAAGAGCGGGGTACCCCACGCCAAGTTGTTGCCGGCGACAGCGAGGGAGAAGAGTGCGGATGCGGCGGCGGGGGCAATGAGGCAGAGGAGTCCTAGGACGGCGGCTAGGAAGACACATCCCCAGACACAGCGGAGAGGGATATATCCCATTTTCTTGGAGATCGGCCTGAAAAAGCCTGAGAACGGGAGGGCGCCATCTCTGCTGAAAGCCCAGGTCTGGCGGGACGCAGCAACGGTGATGGAAAGCCCCATGAGGAATTGCACGATGAAGAGGAGGGACATTAGGCCGAGAGTCCCGTTCTTGCCAATGGCGTCGTAGTAAATCTGGGCCATGGGCTGGCCGAATGATGAGCCGAGGACGGCTTCCAGGTCTGGGTTGATGCAGGCCGCGATTACGATCATGATGATGAAGCCGAGGAACCAGCAGGAGCCGATAGACATGAGGATACCGTAGGGAACTGCTTTGGCGGCATTGGCTGCTTCTTCGCTCATGTGGACGCAGGAGTCGAAGGCGCCGATGGTCCAGATGGGGGAGAGCCAGGACAACATGAAGGCCCAGCCTGTGGGCCAGGTGGTTAGGTTTTCTGTGTGAGCGAAAATGTAGTGGCTGTCGTTGCGCTCGCTTGAAAGTTTCTTCCCGACTGGGAGGGCGATGATGGTTGCGGCGATCAGGATGAGGTTCATAGCTACAAAGACAGTTTGCAGTTTACCCATGATTTTTGAGAGGGTGGATGCCAGGACACCGTGGAGAAGGACGCAGGCTAGGAAGACGGAGTAGACTACTCCATTGGAAGGCTCCCAGTTTCCATCTCGAGCAATTACAATCCTACAGATTGTTAGAAGTGACACCGATGCGGGGTATTTTCACTTACACTGAACAGAACATCAACGCAAACCCATAATCGATGCTGCAGAGACCGCCCACCAAGCCCAAAGTATTCGAGTATCCGACCAAGAAGCTCAAAGCATTTCTAGTCTTCGGCGAAGCAAAATAATGTGTCCTACCTTGTCAGTTTACACATACTCAAGGCGCCAATATCACATACCACCAATAAAGACCCCCAGATGTCGGCATCGCAGAACCCAAATCCGCCATTGCCACACCCACCACGAAAATACATCCCGAAGCCAGGAACCAGCCCCAAACCATCCCAACGGGTCCCGCGGGTATCGAAAAAGCTAGGGTTGAGGCGATCGATGGCAGGAGGCCCATGATACTAAATGCGATTCCGAAGACTTCGATCATTGTGAAATTGCGGCGCAACTCTTGCTTGTAGCCCAGCTTGGCTGTTGGACACATTAGTTACGCCCAGAATGCCAATTGATGATTGCTACGTACCCAGGAGTTCCGCATCCGCTTCTCCCGCGAGGAGATCCTCATGGGGAACCGTTGAGTGAGCTTGACGACTAGCGATCTTTTCTAAATCAGGGTGCAGTGACGCGCCCGTCTGAACGGCTTCTGGAGCAGAAGCCATGATGGCGATTGACCTCTTCGCGAAAAAGGTACAAACAAATGGATAGAAGAAGATATACTTCGAGAAAGAGTGAGACTTCTCAGAGTTCCATACTCGAGGGCAAGATGCCCAGACTAAATCTCACAGGGTGGCATCATAGCTCGGAGCTCCCGTGGTACTATCAAGGACCCAGCAAGTTGTTCTGGGGTGCCATTGGGTATGTGTAATGAGAAAGCTGCAGGATGTCCTGATAAGAGCTGCATCGCGATAGCTGGCGGGTGCTTGATAGCAGGGGTTGAGGCCGGGCAAGGAAGCTTGATCGGTATATCAATGGGGCCAATCAGACGCCACTCGGGCCTTGGACGAAGGGGGAAATTGTATCCTGGGAAGTGGGTTGATTTTGCATTTCAGTGGCTCGAGGGTCAAGACTGTACGTTTTTGTTCTTTGTGAATAGATATCGGAAATTGGTTTGATGAGTTATCATGAACGGCAGGAAATGCAGAAAAAGCAAAATGCGGAGGGGAGCCGAAAAGCGGGGAAGCGCCTTGGATTCTAGCCACTCAGACGAGTGAACAAAATTCTTGAGACAAGCACACTAAAATTTTGTGCGTTGTCTCAGTGAGTCGCCCACTGCTGCACTTGAGAGCTGCAATCCGGAGAGTTAATTTTGTGTCGGGTCGAGGTCGTGCTGATCACGAAGCTTCAGCGTAGAGTTTTTCCATGACTCGGTTGCCCAAAGCATGCTTTTCAAGAGTCTTTCGTTCGAGATCTGGATGAGTGTTCATGGAAGAGAAAGAGATGGATCGAGAAATAAAAAAGCCACACGAAATGCCGCTTCCATCGCCAAGTAGCACACGTGATGCTATTCCCATTTCGGTGTTTGTTGCAGATCGAGCCCGGTGAGCTCACGGTTCGACACCTGGTCAGTGACCCGATTGACTCTGAAGTAGCCTGAACACCAAGCTAGAACGCGGAGCTAGATTTAACGTGGCGTTGGAGAGATCACATGCAGAATGGTAGGATTATTATTGCACAATAAATTGTGAATACACAGATGTGGAATCTTACTTCGGTCAAAATATCCCAACGCCTCCAATAATGCATCTCACTGCGGTCTCAAAACGCCTCGCTTCAAAAGTATGGCATGAATACAGAATCAAAGCTACGCCTTCCCCTTCTGCGCAGCCTGAGCTTGCTGAACGCGACCAAGAATAGCATCAATGTCCTTCTCCTGTGCATCCCATTCCGCCCTCACGGTAGCAGCTGTTGACGGCGTCCGAGGTTTGAAGTCAGCCTTGAACGGCATCGGCTTCGAGTTGAATCCCTGAGTCATAGCCATCGGATCTGGTACCTGTCGGACTTTAACACCATCTTTCTCTTCGTATGGGCACTCGATGTCAAAAGCCCACAATAATCGCGCAATGATGATGAACATGGAGTTACGTGCAACGTGTTGACCAAAGCAAGCGCGGCGTCCGTGACCGAAGGTCGCGAGGGGCAGATTGGGATTCTCGATCCAGCGGTCTGGATTGAAGCGCTCGGGTTTCTCGTAGACATTCTCATCGTGGCAGATGGCCCAGTGGTTTGCGATGACTGTTGTGCCCTTGGGAATACGGTAGCCCATGTATTCGTCATCTTCGGTGACAGCGTGCGGGACTCCTCCTGCTGCAACTGGACGCCAGCGGAGAACCTCGTTTGCGAATGCGTGGATATAGGGAAGATTGTCTTTGTCGCTGAAGTTGGGAAGGCGATTGGGACCCATGACCCGGTCGAGTTCTGCTTGGGCCTTTTTGACGGCGGCGGGGTGGAGAAGGGCAGCTAAGGTAAATACCTCGAAGGCAATGGTCGTTGTATCGCTGGAGACTTCGTACATGATTCCAATGTCATACGTCAACTCCTCGTGCGACATGTTACCATCAGACATCGTTTTCACTTGCTTACTCCAATTCCATGAGGGTGAAGCCAATCCACTAGCAAAGTTTTTGCCATAGACCATGGACTCAAAATTGCTAAGTCTTGCAGCATACTTCTTCCAAGGGGCAAGCCACTTTGGAAGGACGTTCAAGAACGGAAGAACATCAACTAGCCATGCGCCGGGGATCAACGTGGTTAAGGTATTTTCAACAATCTCGTCAAGTTCCTTTAGCTCGGGCTCGTGGATATTGGGCAACCGTTTGCCGTAGGCCAGTGAAAAGACCAAGCTCGCTGCATAACGTCGGAAGCAATCGGAAAAATTATCGGTGGAGAGCAATTGGTGGACCAGATGCTTGCTTTCCAAATCCTGAAGTTCGTAGTATGTTGTAGACGCTCGCTTGTTGAGGCAGGACATCTGCAGCTTTTGATGCGCTCGCCATTGATCCCCGTAAGGCATTAACAAGGTTAACATACCGCGACCTAAGCATTCACTGGCCATTACCATTTGTGGCCGAGAGCTGTAGATACTGCTGCGCTTGTCAAGGAGATCATTGGCAGCTTTATGACTTCCAAGCATGATAATTCTACTACCTGCCATGTTCAAACTGAAGACCGGTCCATACTTCTTGCACCACTGATGGTAAACTCTCCACGGATAGACGGTCGGCGCATCGAGGACATTTCCAATGATGGGAAGTCCTGGTGGTCCAGGAGGAAGGCCGGCCGATCTTTGTTGGCTTTCGAAAAGATATCGAGAGATGCCCAATGTGGTAAAAACTAGAAGAACGACGAGGAAAGCCATGATCGCAAACCAATTTGTGTGTTGAAATCCCCAGAGTTGAGGCGTCACTGAATAATCGGGATCATCACGCCATGATAAACTGGACAAACGCGCTGGGAAGAAACTGCCATTCGGCATCTTGCCGTCAGGAAGCATTGGATCTTGCCGGGAAATTGAATGATCATGATATACCAGGGTAATGTAGTGGACCACTACTGATTGAATGCTGTTCGCCATGGTGGAAAGCTTTCACACGCTTTCCGAGGTTCGCTCTGTTCGCCAGCACAACCGTCTGGGACGAAACGGAGCAAAGGGTACATGGGTCAGATTGACCACAATTCAGGACTGAGGAAAGGATACTTGCAGCACTTGGGGTTGAGAATTGGCTGATAAATGAGAAAGTCAGAAGACCCACCAGCCAACATACCAACATGTCAACCCAGGCTCGCAGAATGACGGAGTCCGAGTTGTACAGTATCATTTCCAGTGGAGGTTCCAACGCACCATTGACCAATACCAGTGTGTAAATGAAAGGGAAATACTCGGCTGTGGGGGTGGCTTCACGACTGGTGTATGTACATAGCCGCTTCAAGACCGTTGCTCGGCGTGGACCACTTGGTCGGGGCCAATGATAATTAGGATAAAGGGAAGTAGAGGCGCGATCCCACGTCTCCGGTTGGAATACCGGGAGAGACTGCGGGCATACTACAGGCTCCGGTCCAGACCCGCCCGGTGGTGTGGAGAGACTTGTCGCCATGTTGGTTTCTGGAGCTTGGCGCTCTTCCTGCAGTGCAGCGACATGCCGTATGTTGCATGCCGCATGCCACGAGCTCTGCATGCAAATAGGAAGGTAGTTCCCGGCAGGCACTCTCAGTAAAAAAGAGAGAGGGGTAGGCAAACTCCTAAATAATGGAGGGTGATAATTGGCTCAGCCTTTGACAGTGCGGTGGGGGAGATAAAGTATAGTTGATGCTTGGAATAGCCATATAAGGCCCGGAGGTCGTCTTAGACAACGAACTAGGTGATTAGGGGGGCAGTAGTGATGCACGAGGTGGAGTTGTCGGGACTGAAAACATGCGAGAGCAAGAAAGTGAAAACAGAAATCACAGGGGTGTGGTGGTCTAAGCGAGATGTTAGTCAGCAGAGAAGGCTGAAGGCCAAAATCCTGAGCCTTTCCATGCCACTGTACAACGAACCCGCTGCCCGACCCCATCAACAATATGCAGCGTCGAATGGTATGTGATATATCATCTGCAGCAGCTATGACAAGATGCGTCGACGCTGACTATACTTCTGCAGCTCTCGAAAGAGGACGAGGCCAAGGCCGCGGGAGACGAGGTTGAAGTCCGAAGGGAGGACCAGGACAAGATCAACAAGTTCAGCAGACTTCATCAGCGGGAGTTGGGAATTGAGGAAGAGCTCAAGACGAAACATGTTAGTTCTGCGGAATGATATCTGCCATCTTAGAGTCACTGACTAACCAACCCATGCAGAAAGAGAAAGAGGACCTCGACGATGTATCAAACGAGCTAGAGTTGGCAGATGAGGACGACAAGGTCCCGTACGTTGCAAACATCCTCTAGGATAGCTGCAGAACAGCCTGCTAACTTCTGCCAGATACAAAATTGGCGATTCCTTCGTTTCTTTACCCCTGTCCGAAGTTCAAGAGATGCTCTCAACGTCCACGGCGAAAATCGAGGAGGAAGTGGCAGCATTAGAGGAAAAGCTGAGCACCATCAGGGATGAGCAGACAGCATTGAAGGTCGAATTATACGCGCGGTTTGGGCGGAGTATCAATTTGGAGACATAGCATTCGACAAATACAAAGATACCCAACATGACAACCGTTTCAACACCCAACCTCGTGTGATACAGGATGTAAGGAGAGCTCTGAGAGGCGTCCAGTCGCGTGTCGACGCGTTATGCCAAGCCAAGATATTGCAATGCAATTCCCAGGGAGAGACGCGCTCCGATGTCGGTAGAGAGCGCTTTCTGTCGCAATTCTGACATTGCCCCGCTATCCCAGGTCCTTTGAGGTCTCCCACTTTTCGTCCCCGACCGCCACTCCCGCTCCACGCCCTTGCTGTCATCTTTTTATCCATGTTTGAATGAGTTATCGGCCCCGTCTCTAGCACGGTTATCGGCATCTCGCAGGTTGGAAATCCCGTTCTGTCCAATGAGAGTGCTCTTTTATCTTTCAAAGATCGACAGATCCCTTCGGTTGCGGGTATAACCAACACCAGCTAAGGGCGGAATGGTCTAGTACCTTGGCCATAAAGCGCTCTGCGAACGCAGATGGAGCTCCTTGGATCTTCAAAATGTTTGTTTCAACCTCTGTTCAACTTATCTGTGCTCTTCGTTTTGCTTCTCTTATCTCGATATTGATGGAACCAAGTGGCACCTACAATTTATAGCATTTCTTAGTATAAATGGCTCCTTCATTAATCAGCGGAGCTACCCCGCGATCTAGCGATGTGACTTTGATCGAGGAACCCCAGCCGCCTCGTGAGTTGCACGCGACATCTCTATGTCCTGTCGTCAGCTTACAAGCCTCAGAACATCAAAGAAGGTTGAGCCGAATAATATCTGGAGTTGATCAAGCAGACGCAGAAGAGCGCTACAAAGTCGAGGCTGGGGACAATAGGACAGCCTCATTGCCGAGTTCGAGTGCAACTAGTGTGGACTCGACTCCAAGGAGAATAATCTCTTGGGAGAAGGATGACCCGACGAATCCATATAATTGGTCATCTGTACGTCATGAGATTTTCTTCAATTGACACCGGTTTCCAACGGCGATTTTGCTCTTCAAATGCAACAACCTTTGTGGCGAATTTGGGCCACGAGCCTCGCTCTCAGCAACATTGTTAACTTTCAACCGCAATAGGGAAAGAAAATATGGATCGTTGCAATAGGCATGCTAGTGGTCGTCAACAGTACCATGGGATCCGCTCTCCCCTCCAACGCGATACCGTTCATCAGCGCCCGCTTCCACATCACGTCTTCCTACGCTGAAGTACTCCCAATATCCATGTACCTGATTGGCTACGTTCTCGGTCCATTACTATTCGGCCCCCTTTCGGAGACGTATGGACGCAAATTAATCATGACTTCTTCTTTCCTCGCCTACACAATCTTCACCATGGCCTGCGCTCTGGCCCCCAATTGGGCGGCGCTGCTGATATTCAGACTTCTGTCTGGGATCAATGCCAGTAGTCCTATTGCGGTCGTTGGAGGGATGTATGCGGATATCTACAGCGATCCCGTAACGCGAGGAAGGGCAATGTCGGTGTTCATGAGTGTAAGTACCTGCTCAAACCTTCCATCCCAATACTCCCTTCACCACGCATTATTACTTCCACGGAGCAGATCGATTGACAATATCAGGGAACTTGCGTTGGTCCCATAGTCGCCCCCATAATCTCAGGCTTCATCTCCCCCGTCAAAGGCTGGCGCTGGACCTTCTGGGTTGGTCTAATCGTAGCCGGCGCCACACTCCCTGTCGTCATATCCCTCCCCGAAACCTATGGTCCACGCATCCTCGCCAAACGCGCCGCCAAACTCCGTAAAAGCACCAACAACCCCAACATCTTCGCACCAATCGAGCTCGAGAAGAAGGGCTGGAAGCAGATGGCGACCGTCACTCTGACTCGTCCACTGAGGATGCTAATGTTCGAGCTCATTGTACTTGCTACGTGTCTGTATCTAAGTCTCGCCTACGGAATCTTCTACATGTATTTCGAAGCATACCCCATCATATTCCAAGGTATCTACGGACAATCCTACGGCGTGTCAGGACTAATGTTCCTCCCCATCGGCGGCGGGAGTTTGATCGCCATGGTTCTATTCATCTGGTATGATTCCTTCCTGCGCAAAGCACAAGCACAGAACAAACCCTGGACGCTCAAGGAAGAATCCAAACGGCTGCCACTAGCATGTATCGGCGGTCCACTATACGTGATCTCCCTTTTCTGGCTCGGCTGGTCAGCTCGTCCTGAAGTCCCGTTCTGGGTTCCCATGCTAGCAGGTGTCCCCTTTGGAATGGGCTTCGTGCTCATTTTCATGGCGCTGCTAAACTACCTGACCGACGCATACGAGATATTTGCCGCGTCATCACTGGCTGCTGCGTCATGTTGTCGGAGTTTGGCAGGCGCGCTGCTGCCGTTTGCTGCGACGCCGATGTATCAGCGGCTGGGGGTGGCGTGGGCGGGTAGC
>Ga0247778_1001026_pt1 | contig 16240 bp, 12 predicted proteins | sample UWRJL049202B5_FD_179939 | JGI IMG/M metagenome (GOLD analysis project Ga0247778, IMG submission 179939) | Plant litter microbial communities from Arlington Agricultural Research Station in Wisconsin, United States - UWRJ-L049-202B-5 | ecosystem: Environmental > Terrestrial > Plant litter >... | reverse complement strand
AGCTGTTCCTTGATGATCCGCTTCACTTCGACGGTTACGTTGCGACCTTCAGCCATGATTCCTCCAGGGGCGCCTCTACACCAGGGGCGTTCCCGATTGCACGTGTTTCTGTCAAACGAGGGCAAAACCCTCACAACTCTTCGGGCTGAAACCGCACCCTAAGTACGGTTAAAACCCTAAATGTTACATATACATCCCGCCGTTGACGCGGAGCGCCTGGCCGGTGATGTAGCCGGCTTCGTCGGACGCCAGATAGGCGATTGCGGCGGCAATCTCGCGCGCGGTCCCGGTACGACCGAGCGGCACCGCCGTGAGCATCGCGCTCTTTTGTTCGTCGGTGAGCCCGCTCGTCATGTCCGTGTCGACGAAGCCAGGGGTGACCGCGTTGACCGTGATCCCGCGGGAGGCGTATTCGCGCGCCAAGCTCTTGGTGACGCCGAGCAGCGCGGCTTTCGAAGCGGAGTACGCGGTCTGCCCTGCATTGCCCATTTCGCCGACGACGCTGGAGAGGAAGATGATCCGCCCCGTCTTGGCGCGCATCATGGTGCGAATGGCGGCTCGCGAGCAGGCCACGGCACCCTTCACGTTGATCGACAAGATCTTGTCGAAATCCTCGTCCTTGAGCCGCAAGAGCAGGCCGTCGATGGCGATCCCCGCGCTGTTGACCAGAATGTCGAGCCGGCCCAGGCGTTTGGCGGTCTCGGCGATGGCTTTTTCGGCGGCTTCGCCGTTGGCCACGTCGAATTGCAGCAGTTCAGCCTTGCCGCCTGCCTGTTCGACGGCGGTTACCGTTTCGCGGGCGGCTGCCTCGTTGCTCACGTAGTTGACGACCACGTGCGCGCCGCGCTCTGCCAACGCGATGACTGCCGCTCGGCCAATGCCGCGTGAACCGCCGGTGACTAGGGCTACTTTACTGCTGAGATCGAACATACGGTGCTTGCTAATCAGCCCAATTCGGGCTCGGGCGCCGTCTTTAGCACGGAGCCGTCGACGTTAAAGCGGGAAATCTCTTTCGCGGCCCCCGGTGGCGCTCGCGAAAGCCTGCGCGTCGCGTCAAATTAGCCCAGAAAAGCTGGAATTTTTGCGATGCCCTCGGCGTCGCTAACGCTCAGGACCGCGACGCGCTTGTCGATTCGCTTGGCCAGGCCGGCCAGCACCTTGCCCGGGCCGATCTCGAGCGCGTGCGTGATTCCGGACTCGGCCATCAAGGCGATCGTTTGCTCCCAGAGCACGGGGCCGTCGATCTGCCGCACGAGCAGCGCCTTGGCCGCCTCGCCGTCTTGGTTCGGAAGTGCGGTCACGTTGGCGATCACGGGGAAGCTCGCGGTGGTGAGTGTCAATTGGGCGAGCGCGGCTTCGACTGCGCGGGCCGCGGGCGCCATCAACGCGCAGTGGAACGGCGCGCTCACCTTGAGCGGAATTGCTTTCAACTTCTTGGAACCTGCGAGCGCGGCCGCGCGGTCTACCGCGCGTTTGTGGCCGGAGATCACGATCTGACCGGGCGCGTTGAAGTTGGCAGGAGCGACCACATCGCCCTCGGCGGCTTCTTGGCACAAGGCTTCGACCGTCGCGCGATCGCCGCCCATCACGGCGGCCATGCCGCCTTCACCTTCGGGCACGGCCTCTTGCATGGCACGGCCGCGCAGATGAACGAGGCGCAGCGCGTCTTCTGGCCTGAGCGCACCGGCGGCCGCGAGCGCGCTGTATTCACCCAGCGAATGACCCGCGGCGAAAGTCGGCGCGGGCAGGTTGGGATGAGCCGCGACGATCGCGGCCAAAGTCGCGAGGCTAGTGGCGACGATCGCGGGTTGGGTGTGCTTCGTCAGAGTCAGCTCGGCTTCCGGGCCCTCGAAGCAGAGGGTGCGAATCGAAAAGCCGAGCGCCTGATCGGCTCGCTCGAAGATTCGAGCGGCCTCGGGAAACGCGCTCGAAAGGGCCCGCCCCATGCCGACTTCCTGCGAACCTTGTCCTGGAAAGAGCCACGCGATTTTCACGCGCCGCACTTAGCACGGACTCAATCCCGATGGGAAAGGGGAAGCGAGCGTCGATTCGCGCGCGGCTTCACATGCGAACGAGTGCGCTACCCCAGGAGATGCCGGCCCCCAAAGCGCACATCAGCACCGGATCGCCAGGCTTGATTCGCCCGTCGCGGAAGGCTTCGTCCAAGGCGAGCGGGATCGACGCGCTGGAGGTGTTCCCATAGCGCTCGATGTTGATCACGAAGCGTTCGAGCGGAATGTCGAGCCGCTCGGCGATCTGCGTGATGATGCGCAGGTTGGCCTGATGCGGAACCACCCAGCGCACGCTGTCGGTCGACATGCTGGCCGCTTCGAGCGCGGCGCGCGAAGCTTGGCTCATGTTCTTCACGGCCGCCTTGAAGATGTCCTTGCCGACCATGTGCACCTTATCGCGCTTCTTCTGAATCGCTTCAGCGGTCAGGCGTTCGCGGCTACCACCCGCGGGAATGCACAAGGATTCCGTGAGGTTTGCATCCGTATACAGGCGCGTCGTCAAAATTCCGCGGCCGTCGCCGAGCGCGGGGGCGATCACGGCAGCGCCAGCGCCATCGCCGAACAACACGCAGGTCGTGCGATCTTCCCAGTCGATCAAACGACTGAGCAGCTCGACGCCCACGATCAAGATGTGCTTGTGCGCGCCGCTGCGCACGAACTGATCGGCGATCGACATCGCGTACAGAAAGCCGGCGCACGCGGCGGAGACGTCGAAGGACGGAATCGGCCCCGCGCCGAGCTTGTGCTGGAGGTACGCTGCACAGGCGGGCATCGGCACATCGCCGCTGATCGTGCCGACGATGATCATGTCGAGGTCGCTCGGGCTGAGCCCCGCGGTCTCGAGCGCGCGGCGCGCCGCGACGAGCGCCATGTCACTGGCGCTTTCGTCGTCCCGAGCGATGTGCCGCTGTTTGATGCCGGTGCGCTCGGTAATCCAAGCGTCCGACGTCTCGACCATCTTTTCGAGGTCCGCGTTGGTCAGCACCCGAGCCGGCGCGTATGCGCCGACACCAAGAATGCGACTTTGGGGGACCAACTCGGACGCCATGCTCTCCTCGTACGATCCTACCGGGAGGCCGTCACGCAAAATGGTAGAACCAGTCAGCTAGCCGTGCGTAGCACACGGACACACCGCAGCCTGTGCGCTGCGAAAGCGCTTTCGCGGCCGAGCCCGCAGGTTGCCCCCGCCTTGGCGGGTGGCGATTCACTTTTCGGTGGGTTCGGTCTTGAGAACTGCTCGGCCCTTGTAGAAGCCGCAGGCCGGGCAAACCCGGTGCGACACGGTGGGGGCGGAACAATTTTGGCAAGGCACCACGTTCGGTGCGCTTACTTTGTCGTGATTAGCGCGACGCATGTCACGCTTGCTGCTGCTCAAACGGCGCTTCGGTACGGCCACGAGGCGACTCCTTTATTCTTTACTGTCACGTAAGCGGCTGCGAAGCGCCGCGAGAGGTTGCAACCGGGGATCGATGACGGGCTCTTGCTCGTCGGGTTCCGGCGTTGCGAGGCGCGGACCGATAGCGGGACCTGGGGACGAAGGCAAGTCGGAACGCCGGGGAAACATCGGCAGCTCCAACAGCAAAAACTCGCGAATGAACGAATCCAGCTCGATTTGGCTGCCTTCGAAGGTATCTCGGGCCGCCGCAGTGGCGTCTAATAGTTCGCCTTCTTCGTCATCTTCCTTGGCTCCGCGCTTGCGGGAGGCGCCTCCGCGCGCCTCGGGGGGCGGTTCTCTGCCGCTGGCACCGGCGACCGCGCGCTTCTTCTCGGCTCGGCCGCCCTTGGCGGTCGGTTCTGATGGGGCTGGCGCCAGCATCAGGAAGATCTCTGGACTCAGATCGATGTCCAGCGGGTCGAGGGTCACGACGCAGGGCATGCTCAACGCAGCCTCTGCGCGGCCGCGCACCATGATCTCCCGCCCGCTCTTGCTCAATTCTAGGGTCGCGCTGCCGGCGCGCCGCGGCGTGGCCTCGGTGCCCTCGAGGGCTTCACGCAGCCAGGCTTCGTCGAGCGTGAAGCTCACGGTGCGGGGGCCTCGCTCGACATCGGCGACGGGGACGACAAAAAGGGCTTTGCTCACGGCGGGGGCGCGCAAGCTAGCGCCGAGTCCGGCGATTCGCAAAGATCCCCCCATATTTCCCCGATACTCGCCGGTTCGGGCGGGAAGCTGTTCGAGCCCGACCGCGTCTTGGGCTAGCGTCCGCGCCCGATGCTGTCCGGCGGAAGCCCCGAAATGCGCCGGCGATGGATCGCCCTCGGGATCTACCTGGTTGCGTGCCTGGTCTATTTCCTGTTCGCCAACCCCGCCGTGGTCCACGCGCACACGCCTTGGAATCATTTCGCCTTGCTCGCGGACGCATGGCGGCAAGGCCGCCTGGATCTCGGCGGCCCTCCGCCCGCGTACACCGGCAACAACGATTTCAGTCATGTGGGCGGCAAGTGGTACGTGGTTTTCCCGCCTTTTCCCGCGTTGCTCCTGCTGCCGATCTTGGCCTGGGTCAAAGATCCCGAGCGCGTTCTCGACGGTCAGTTTTTCTTGTGGCTGTCGGGAGTAGCGCCCGCGTTGCTCTTCCTCGCGCTCGAGAAGCTGCGCCGCTTCGGGCGTAGTGAGCTCTCGGAGCTGGGCAACATCGGGCTCAGTGCATCGTTCGCTTTCGGTAGCGTTTACTTCTTCTGCGCCGAGCAGGGCACCGTTTGGTACGCCGCGCACGTGGTCGGCGCCGCGCTAGCGGCCGCGTATCTGTTGTTCGCGCTCGAAGCAGAGCGCCCCTGGCTCGCCGGGCTTGCGCTCGGTCTCGGCTTTGCGACACGCACGCCATTGCTGTTCGCAGCCCCACTGTTCGTGCTGGAAGCGGTGCGCGCTCAGCGTCCTCGCTTGTTGCGATCCCTGGCTTCGTTCCTGACGCCAGTGCTGGTGATCGTGCTCCTCACGTGCCTTCACAATCAGCTTCGCTTCGGCGACCCGTTCGAGGTCGGCTATCGCTTTTTGGGCATCGCTTGGCAGCACCGGATCGAAAAATGGGGGCTATTTGGCTACCACTACTTGGCCAAGAACCTGGGCGTCGTGCTGACCAGCTTGCCGTTTTGGACGCCGCGTGGCGCCGTGCCGTTTCAGATCAACCTGCACGGGCTCGCGCTTTGGATCACCACGCCCGCCTATCTGTGGCTGCTCTGGCCCCGGCGCACGGCCGCTCCCCACCGGGCGTTGTGGATCACGGTTTTGTGCGTGGCGCTGCCCACCTTGTTCTATCAGAACACGGGCTGGCTCCAGTTCGGCTATCGGTTTTCCAACGACTACGCCGTGTTCTTGTTCGCGCTTCTGGCCGTCGGCGGCTATCGCTTCGGACGGCTGTTTCGGGTGTGCGCTTGCGCGGCCATCCTGATCAACGCGTTCGGCGCAGGCACCTTCGATCGAGCACGCTACGCTGCGTATTACTTTCAGGACAACACGCAGCGCGTCGTTTATCAGCCGGATTGAGCGACGCTCACTTCGCTTTACGTTTGATGGTGATCTTTTTGATCTTGCTCGGCGTCAGGCTGTGGTCGCCGCGAACCTCCACGCTCGCGAGCTTCTCGATCACGGTGTCCGGGCCACACTTGCCGAAGATCGTGTAGCCACCATCCAGGTGCTTGGCGACTCCGTCCATGATGAAGAACTGTTGCCCGTTGGTGTTGGGGCCGCGATTGGCCATGCACAAGAGTCCGCGCTGATCGTGCGCGGCGCCCGGCCAGACCTCGTCCGGAATGACGTAGCCCGGTTCGCCCGCGCCCGTGCCCGACGGGTCGCCACCCTGAATCATGAAGCCCTTGATCACGCGGTGAAACGTGGTGCCGTCGTAAGCGGGCTTCTTGGTCCATTCGCCATTGGGGGCCTTGAAGGGGCGTAGGCCGCGAGCCAGCCCGACGAAGTTTGCAACCGTGATCGGTGCCTTGTCGTCGTACAAATCGCAGACGAGCTTGCCTTCGTCGGTCTCTATTTCGGCTACCAGCGGACCTTTGCCGGCGAGATTGGCGGTTGCGTCGTCGAGCGAGAACTTGCCGTGCAGGGGGTCATCGCCGGTGACTGGTGCTTTGGGTTGCGGCGGTGGAGGCGTTGGTTCGGCAGCGGCTGGCGTTGCCACGGCGGCGGCGGCTGCGGTTTCGGTTGGCGTTGGCTTGAGCACGGAGTGGGACTCGGGCTCGGCTGGCGTCGAGCGGCACGCGCCCGCGCTGAAGACCAGCGCCGAGCTCGCCGCGAGCGCGAGCAAACCTGACCAGTGATTGTCGAACATTCTTACCTTCTTCGCTTGCTTCATTCGAAATGCACCATCGTTCCTGATTGAATGCCGTGCGCACGAGACCAACCGGCGTTGACCTCCAGCACGTACGCGGCCGGGCAAGGCACGCCCCGCGGTTCGTCGTTCAACGTCGGGACTTGTTCCAAGATGCCGGTGATGGTGCCGTCGCGCGCGATGAACATCATGTCCAGCGGGATGCAGGTGTTGTGCATCCAAAACGTTCGCGGCTGTTCCACTCCGTTCCAAGAGAACAGCATGCCCTGAGCGTCGGGGAGCTTGGTTCGGTACATCAGCCCGCGCTCTTTTTCGGGCTCGGTGCGAGCCAGCTCGACATTGAGGCGAGGACTTCCCGGCGCATCCGTGAACACGACGTAACCGTGCGTGAGCTCGCTCGGCCCTTCTGGATCGGGCGGGCAATGCAGGGCGTTCGGAGCGCGCCGCGGTGACTCGGTAGCCATCGGGATGACACACGCGGCTTTGCTGCTCGGCGCGGACTTTTCCGGCGCGGCCGCCGTTGTGGCGGTTGCGGGCGGCGTCACGACAGCCGCTTGTGCGTCACCGGACGAGTGCGGTTCTTCCGTCCGATTGCAGGCCGAGGCCGTTAAAAAGCACAGCCCGAGCGGCAGCCAGAACGGAGTCTTCACGCGCATCGCCCAGGCTGTCTAGCATTCCCGCCGCCGAGTTGGATCCGCGCATTTTCGGGCGAACGCGCCCGAACACAAAAAGATGCTTCGATCCTTGATTCGGGAGCAAGGGTGCTATCCTTGTGCCACTCATGAGCGGGCGATTCTGGGCTGTAACGGTAATCGGCTCCGTCTTTGCGTTACTTCACTGCGGGGGCACGGTGGAAGTGAGCGCGGATGGCGGCGGCGGTGCTGGCGGCCGAGGGCACGCAGGCCGTGCGGGCCGCGCGGGAGGCAATTCCGTATCGGGGTCGGGGGGCAGCGCAGCAGCACCGCTCGATGCGGGCTTCGACGCGTACGACGACCCGGGCTGCCCGGATGTCGGTGCTCCCGTCCAAGTCAACGAGTGCGATGTGTTCGCGGCGACGCCGTCCTGCCCCTTCGGCCAAGGTTGTTTCCCCTTCGTCGAACACCCGTTCGGGGAAGGCTGTGACGCGCAGCGCTTCGGCACGGCGTGCCGCCCCTCGGGCACGGGCCAGCAAGGCGATGACTGCGGCAGCGCAGGCCAGAGCTGCGCGGCGGGCTTCGTCTGTGTGGTGGGCTCGCAGCCCGGCAAGCATTGCGTGCAATTGTGTCCGATCGGCAGTCAAAAGGTGTGCCCGGCAGGCATGATCTGCGGCGAGCTCGACGTCGAAGGCTACGGGGTATGTTCCTGAATCTGCTGCGAAGCGCGCACGCCATCTCGGCTCTCGCGGTGGTTTTCGTGCTCTCTTGCGGTGCGCGAACCAGCATCTACACGAGCGACGCGGGGGTCGATTCTCCCGTGGTCTGCGCCGCCGATCCGGATTGCGAAACCGGCGATGCCTGCGCGCGAGCGGAGTGTCGGGAGGGCGTCTGTGTCCCGCTTCCGGCCGTCGTGTGCGATGATCGAGACGAGTGCACGGCAGATACTTGTGACCCACAGAGCGGGCAATGCTCGTTCACGCCCGTCACCTTGGATTTGGACGGTGACGGTCATCGCAGCCCCAAGCCGGGCTTTGCGCCGGGCGCACCGGGTGCGTGCGGTGATGATTGCGACGACCGCAGCGCGTCGGCACATCCCGGAGGCAGCGAGACCTGTGACGGCGTCGACAACGATTGCAACGGCAAGGTCGATGACGGCGCCCTGTACGGCAATTTGCAAGCTCCGGTGCGGATCGCGTCCTCGGTCTTCGATCGCACGAACGGCGGCGGCATGGCCTTCGACGGCAAGAACTACGGCATCACCTTCTCCGGGCACGAGCAGCGCTGGGGCTCTTATTTCACGAGCCTCGCGCGCAATGGCTCGCCGGTCGTGCCCGAAACGCCGCTGTCCGACATCAACAGCGAGACGTACGCTGGCACGCTGAGCCACAACGGCAGCTACTTCACGAGTGCCTGGGCCGACGCTCGCCAAGATGGAAACTACGAAATCTATTCCAATCGCTATGACTCCAGCGGCCGAAAGCTGGGTCCTGATTTGCGCGTCACGCGTGCTCCGAATTTTTCGCTCGATCCGGTCACGGTCTGGAATGGCACTGAATCACTGCTGGTCTGGGACGATCGCCGCACCGAGTGTCGACAGTGCGACGACATTCGCTTGTTCGGACAGCGCATTGCGTTCGATGGCTCGTTGATCGGGGACAACGTGGCGCTGACCGGTCAAGGCACGTTGGCCGAAAGTCCAGGCATTGCGCTCAGCCAAACCCGGTTGGGGGTCGTGTTCATTTCGCGTCTGGGCAGTCTGACGCACGCGAAGTTTTTCACTACTGCGCCGGATTTGAGCAAGCCGAGTTCGATCGTCGACTTGGGCGGTACGGACGTGCAGGGCCCGAGTATCGTTTATGTCGGCGGGCACTTTGCAGCGTTCTGGGAGCGGCACGGTGAAAACTACGGGCCGTCGATCTACGGGACCGTGGTAGACGAAGGCGGCACGCTGCTCGTGCCCGAGCGCGCGGTCACCACGGGCGCCAGCTTTGCCCGTGGCTTTTCTGCGCTTTCACTGGGTGATCGCGTGATCCTCGTATGGGCGGACAATCGGAACGGTAACTACGAAATTTACCTTCAGATCTTGGATGCCGATTTGAACGTGCTGAGCCCGCGCACTCAGCTCAGCTTCAGCGCCACCGACACACTGTCCCCAGTCGCTGCCTTGGGTCCGAATGGCGACCTCGGCGTGCTGTTCGACGAATTGCAGAGTAGCGGCCGGCAGAGCTACTTTTTGGGCATGAGCTGCATCATGGGCGGAAGCGTCTCGCCGCCAAACTGACGCGCCGCCGCACGCCTGAAGCTCAGCGTAAAACCCGCGGCCCGGCTTGATGGACTTTGCCGGGCAAACGACGGCCCACGACGGCTTCTGCTACGCGACCGGCCTCGATCAACCGGTCGAGATCCACTCCGGTGGCGATGCCCATTCCGTGCAGCATGTACACCAGGTCCTCGGTAGCCAGGTTGCCAGCGGCGCCCGGCGCGTACGGGCAGCCGCCCAGGCCCGCGACCGAAGAATCGAAATCGCGAATCCCGAGCTCCAGCCCGACCAGCGCATTGGCGAGCGCAGTGCCGCGCGTGTCGTGAAAATGCAGCGCCAGCTGCGGCGCAGAAAATTCGGCCAAAAACTGCGTCACCAAGCGCTTGGTGATCAGCGGAGTGCCGACGCCGATCGTGTCGCCGAGTGAGACCTGATAGCAGCCGAGGTCGAGCAGCGCGCGCGTGATCGACAAGGAGGCGTTTGGATCGACGTCCCCTTCGTACGGGCAACCCCAGACGGTGGACACGTAAGCACGCACGCGCATCCCGGCCGCCAGCGCGGGAGGCACCACTTCCCGAAAAGTCTCCAGCGACTCCGCGATGCTCTTGTTCGTATTCTTGCGGTTGTGGGTTTCGCTGGCCGACATGAAGACGGCGATCTCGCGTAAGCCAGCGGCTTGGGCGCGCTCGAACCCCTTGGCATTCGGGCACAACGCGCTCAACGTGACCCCCGCCGGCGCTTGCAACTCCCGTGCGAGTTCTTCGGCATCCGCCAGCTGGGGCACCCAACGCGGGGACACGAAGCTAGTCAGCTCGATGCGTTTGAGGCCAGCGTTTATCAGCGCAAAAATGAGCTGCTTTTTGCCCTCGAGCGGGATCGGCAAGGCCTCGTTCTGCAAGCCGTCGCGGGGCGACACCTCGTAGATCGAAACTTGATCGGGTAGCGCGTCGAGCATGGCATTCGCGGGTACGGTGAGGCACGCCGAGCTGGGCTCGGCGTGGGGCAATGCTATAGGTCGAGCAGCCGCAGCTGGTTCTGACGGGGGTGCGGCGTGAACTTGATCGGATATTCCCCGGTCCAACAGGCGGTGCAGAACGACTTCTTGTCCAAGGACGGATCGACCGGCTCTTCCGCCATGGGCAATGTCCGTTTCGTACTTCGGCCGGTGGCCTCCGTGCGCGCACTGACCACCGAACGCACCATCGAGTCGAGCGACAGGTAGGCGAGGGTGTCGCTGGTGATGTATTGGTTGATCTCTTCGACCGAATGGCTCGATGCGATCAGCTCGCCGCGCGTCGGGGTGTCGATGCCGTAGTAACAAGGCCACTTGGTGGGCGGGCTGGAGATGCGCATGTGCACCTCTTTTGCCCCCGCGTCGCGCAACATCTTCACGATTTTGCGACTGGTCGTGCCGCGCACGATGCTGTCGTCCACGACCACCACGACCTTGCCTTTGAGGATGGCGCTGATCGGGTTCAGCTTCAGGCGCACGCCAAAATGGCGAATACTCTGGCGGGGTTCGATGAAAGTGCGGCCCACGTAGTGACTGCGCACCAAGCCGAGTTCGAAGGGCAAGTGGGACTCTTCGGCGTAGCCGATGGTAGCGGGCACGCCAGAATCGGGAACCGGAATCACGACGTCGGCCTTCACGCCGTGTTCGCGCGCGAGCGCGCGGCCCAGGTTCTTCCTGGCCTCGTACACGCTCACGCCGTCGATGTTGGAGTCCGGCCGGGCGAAGTACACGTACTCGAAGATGCAGGTGTGACGCTTCACCGGCGCGAACGGCCAGACGCTGCGCACGCCGCGCTGGTCGATGACCAGCATTTCGCCCGGCTCCACGTCGCGCACGTATTCGGCGTCGATCAAATCGAAGCTGGACGGCTCGCTGGCGACGACGAACGTCTCCGTGCCCGGCAACTTGCCCAGACACAGCGGCCGAATGCCGTGCGGATCGCGAATCGCGATCATGCTCTCGGGCGTCAAAATGAGCAGCGAGTAAGCGCCCTGAACCTGGCCCAAAGCGTCTGCCACGCGGTCCTCGAAGGAGCGCTGCTGACTCATCGCGAACAGGTGCACGATGACTTCGGTGTCGCTCGTGCTTTGAAAAATCGAGCCGCGCTCTTCCAGCTTCTCGCGCAGCGCCTCGGCGTTGGTCAGGTTGCCGTTGTGGGCAACCGCGATCGAGCCGCGCGAGTAGTCGACGGCGATGGGTTGGGCATTTTTGAGCGCCGAGCCGCCCGCAGTCGAATAGCGGACGTGGCCGATGGCATGGGGGCCGCCCAACCGCTCGAGCTGCTCTGGAGGGAAGACATCGATCACATGCCCCATGCCCCGGTGAAGGCTCAGCTGAGAGCCGTCGCTGGTGACGATACCGGCGCTTTCCTGACCGCGGTGCTGCAGGGCGTGCAGCCCCAGGTAGGTCAGGTTCGCTGCCTCTTTATGGCCGTAGATGCCGAAGACGCCGCACATTCTGGTCCGACTGCCCGGAAGTTTCCGGAGCGTTAGCTTGAGGGGCGAACCGCTGCCACGATTTTCAGGTGCTGGCTAGCGAAGCTTGCGAGTGCGCGAGCTAAAAAGGTCCGCGCCACTCTGGCTGCACTTCCTTCGTTGCGCCAGCGCCAGATTTACACAGTGGGTCCGGCGCCCGGGCCGGTCAAGGGCGAGTGGGTTTAGGTCAGTGAGGTGGCGCGCTTCCGGTGGGTGAGGGCGGTGGTGAGGCTGCGCTGAAGGAAGTGTGAGTAGTGAACAGTGCGCGCAAACGCTGCGTACATCACCAAAAAATGCCAAACAAGGCGTACAGCTTTCACGCCTTACTAGGTATCCTCATGCCGATATGGGCGCGCTCGACGAGCTCCTTCGCCAGTGGCGCAGCAATCCCGATGCCGAGGCGACGATCGCGCTCTGTTCTTTCCTCGGCACTTCCACGCGTGAAGAGCTAATCCGCGAAGTGGCGGCAAGCGCCGAGACTTGGCACACCGAGGATGGCAACGTGATGCTTGCGGTCGGCCGCATGCATTTGGATGCTGGCCTACTTGCAGAGGCCCAAGCCGCACTGGTCGCGTCAGGCAAAGCGAATGGCCGAGATGCCAAGCCTTTTCGCTACTTGGGGGAAGTGCTCCTGCGCCGTGGCGACGCAGTGCGGGCGGAAAAAGTGCTAGCCCGGGCCTTACAATTCAGTCCGAATGACACTGAAGCTCGGCTCTGGCACGACCGTTCTGTCGTCTACAGCGCGCTGCAGAAACGCATTGGCGTCGAGGCAGTGGCTGCGGAGGTGCTACGGGCGATGCCGAAGCAAAATTCGATTCCCGCGCCGACCATGGCCGGGCTCAGTCACAAGCCATTCGGCAATGAAGCTCCGACCAAGCCTCGGTCGCAGAATCCATTTTCGAACGCAACGGCTGCGGCTGAAGAATCGCTCCCGCGCTTCGAATCCGAAGATCCGCTGCGCGTGTCCGACTCGGATCTGTTCGAGGAGTCTTCGCCGCGTCTTTCACCGCTCGCGAGCGCGGCACGCGCCACCACGCTCGGCATGGGCCCGCCTGGTCCCAAGCTGCCATCGAGCGCACCGGCCAAGAGCCCCCCGGGCGCTGCTCGTCCCAGCCCTCAAGGCAACCCAATGGTGGGCGTGGGCGGCAGCGCACCTGCCATGGCGTCGAAGCCTGCCGCTCCGACCCGCGCCGCAGCGCTCCCCGCGGCACGCCCGGCACCCGTTGCCGCGCGCGTCGAGGTCCCCGCGAAGCCGCGCCCCGTAACCAAGCCCGAGCACTTCGAGGAAGTGATCACCACCATCACTCCCGCGCCGTTCATTGCGCCGTCCTGGCCCGAAGCTTCGCCCGTGGGGCGCTCGGCCTTGCCGTTGCCCGCAATGCCACCCGCGCCGGCAGCTCCGGCTCAAACGCCCGCCGCCGCGCGCAGTGCGCTGGCTGTCGCCGAGACCATGGCCGCGCCTTCGTTTGCGTCGCCTGCGCCGTTCGTCCCCTCCGCGCCGCCCGCGCCGGTGGCCCGGGCGAGAGCGCTCGTGCCGTTCACGTCGACCTACTCCGATGCCGGCCCACCCGAGGCCGGGCTCGTGCTCGAACATTTGTCGCGGGTCGGCGTGTATGAGCCGGGCGGGGGGGCTCCCCCGGCTTGGGAAAACCCCAAGCGCCAAAAGGCGCGCGGGACATGGGCCATCTCGGTCGCGATTGTGCTCATTGCGGCAGCGGGTGCCGGCTCGTACGCCTACTCCAAGAAGATCCGCAACGAGCGCATGCAGCATGCGCTGGCGCTCAACGACGAAGTCAAAAAGCTGCTCGAGACGGGGCAGGTCGCCGATCTGCGCAAGACCGATCAAAAGCTCAACGAAGCGTTCGAACTCGATTCGCTGAGTCAACAAGCGGCGCGGCTTTGGCTGCAAAATCGCGTGCTGTACGAAATCCTGACCGCCGAAGAAGTGCGCGGCATCGATTCCGCCGTTCATCGCGGAAAAGCCGTCGATTTGCCCGAGAAAGACACGGCTTTCGGGCGTATCGCCTCATTCATGGCGGAAGGCGATTTGGCCGGTGGCGCAGCAATTCTGCCGCGTTGGGACGGCCAGAGCGCGCGCGACCCGTACTACCAGCTGGCCGCCGGCGCAGTGCTCGAGCGCGCCGGCGATCTGCGCGCGATCGAGCGCTACGATGCGGCTCGCCAGCTCGATCCCGAATTCATTCCGGCGCAGCTGCTGCTCGCTCGCTTGCTCCTGCTCGAGTTCGGCGGCGAGCGCGCCAAGCCCGTCCTCGAAACGCTGCGCAAGCGGCTCGGTGACGCGCCCATCACCCGCGCGCTCTCGGCCTTGGCCTGGGTGGTTGATGCGGATCGTCCCGAGTCATTGCCGGACGATGCCAAGCTCGAACCGGGCGATGCGGAGAAGCTTCCCGCACCGCTCAGCGGAGTACCCGCCATGGTCGAGGCCGTGCAAGCCATGCGCGCGGGCGACCTAGCCAAAGTGTCGCATGCCATCGATTCGGCGGTGACGGGCGCGATGACCCCGTCGCTCGCGACGGGCCTGGGCTTCTTGGCGATCGAGGCAGGTGACGAGCAATTGGCGCGCAAAGCGGCGCTGCGCGCGCTGCAATTCGCGGCCGTCTACCCGCGCGCGCGCACCTTGGCAGCGCGCGTGGCGTTGCTCGGCGGACGCTTGGACGAAGCGCAAAAAGCGATCGAAGAGCTCGATCCGTCGGCACCCGACGTGGCCGTGGTGCGCGGTGTCGTGGCCTACGAAGCGATGGAGCCCGCCGATCTGGAGGGCGCGCTGCGCTCACTCGGCGAATTGGCGCACACCCGTCAGGCTTACACCGCACTGGCGGCCGGCCCCGGCGTGCTCACGGGCAATGCCTTCCCGTCGTCCGAAAAACTCGAGGCAATGGCCACGCCTGCCACTGCCTGGGGGGAACTCGTGGCCTCGGATGCCGCGCTCGATACCGGGGACTTGGCGTTGGCTTCCAAGATTTTGAGCCGCCGTCAGGGGGACGCGCTGCGGCCGGTGCATTTCTTGCGCCTGGCGCGGCTGTACCGCTACCAAAACAAGCCCGAAGACGCGCTGAAGGCGGCCGCGGCCGCGCGCGAAGGTTCGACCACCAGCGCGGTGTTGGTCGAATCGCTGTACGCTTTTTTGAAGAAGGACGACACCACCGGCGCACGCAACTTGGTCGCCAAGCACCCTACGGTACTGGGGCCGCTGACGGCCTGGCTCGGCGTATTGGTCGACGCGGCAAGCAAACAAAAGGCTCAAGCCGCGGCGCGGGTCGCCAAACTCGACCTACCCCCAGCTGAAACTCCGCTCACGCTCCGTATCTTGGTGGCGCGCGCCCTGGTCGCTGCCGAGGACAAGCGCGCGCGTCCTTATGTGCTGGCGTTGGCGAAGCAAGTTCCGAAACACCCCGATCTGAACGAGGCCGCGCTCGAGCTCAACCGCTGAGCCCGAGCGCGTTTCGTATCTACCTGACCGGGATCAGAAGAAGTACGACGCGGCGAGCGTGAGCGACGTCTGAGTCTTCTTGCCGTTCCAGAGCACTTCCTTGTCCGCGCCGTCGACGCGGAACTCAGCGCGTAGCAGCAGGGCGTTGGCGACCGTGTAGCCGGGCGCGATGCCGAGCGTCCAGAGGGAGATCTTGTCGTTGGTGTTCGAGGGCAGGCCCGTGGTGGCATCCGTCGGGTTGACGAAAGAAGCGGTGCGCGACAGGCCGTCGTCCGAGAAGTACTCGAAGCGCAGACCGAGCTGGTAAGCGTCCACCTTCACGACCGGCTGGAGGCCGAAGCCGACCCACTTGCCTGCGTCGCCCGGCTTCGAGATGTGAGAGTTCTTCTCGCTGCCGTAGTTGCCCTGGAAGTTAATGGCCAGCTGGGGAATCGGCGTGACCGCGCCGGTCAAGTCGAGTGAAAGGCGGGGATCGGAATCAGCGCCGGGCTTCTCGACGCCGTACGCGCCGGAGAAAGCAGCCCAGAACATCGGCGAAGGCGTGGCGGCCAGACGCCACAACACGGTCTTCATCGGGTTGTTGTCACCGGTGTAGAAGATCCCGTTGTTGGTGTCCCAACCGTTGACCACGCCCGCGCCGATGTCGAACATCGGCGTGGTGTAGTGGAGCTTGGCGCCGACGTGCGTGACGGGCTCGGCCAGGTAGTACAGGTAACCGCGGGTGATGGTCGGGTTCAGCCAGCCATCAATCACTTCGATACCTTCGTAGGTGGCAAACTTGCCGGCCGTGAAGACGAAGCCAGATCCCTGAGCTACGGCGTACGCTTCGCGCACGTCGAACAGCTGTTGCTTGCCGGTACCCGAGGTGAAGTTGTTCACGGCGGCGTTCGAGCCCGCATCGAAGCGAATCACGCCGTAGATGGTCTCGTTGAGCTGGTGTTTGACCATCAGCGAAGCTTGGTTCAACGTGAACCCGTTCGACGAGTCATAGGCGCGGGTCGGTGCGACCGTGTCGCCTGGATGCGGTGCGCCGAGGATGCGGCTCCAGCTGCCTTCGATGCCGCCACCGATCGTGGTTTGCGGGTAGGTCGGCGCGGCCGGTGCGGCCTCTGCGGGTGCCGGTG
>Ga0247778_1001025_pt1 | contig 16271 bp, 17 predicted proteins | sample UWRJL049202B5_FD_179939 | JGI IMG/M metagenome (GOLD analysis project Ga0247778, IMG submission 179939) | Plant litter microbial communities from Arlington Agricultural Research Station in Wisconsin, United States - UWRJ-L049-202B-5 | ecosystem: Environmental > Terrestrial > Plant litter >... | reverse complement strand
ATTTTAAATAATATAAATAATTATAAAAATATAATAAATAATAAAATTATATAAATATAAAATAAATCGAAATTAATTTTTGTATATAAATAATTAATAAATATTAAATTTAAATAATTTTTATAATATAAATTTAAAATATATTTATAAATATTTTTGAGTTATAAAATTAAAAAATTAAAAATAAAATTATTTAATTATTATATAATTTATTAATTTTTAAAATAATAATTTAAAATATTTAATTAAAAATTTAATATTATTAAATCGAAATAAATTATATATATTATAATTTATTATAATTTATTTTATTTATTTTATTTAGATGTGTGGCTCGTGTGTGTGGCTCGTGTGTGACTCGTGCAATTGATTATAATCCAATCAAAATGCGAGGATTAAAGTACTTATATTAAAAGATGAGCTAAGATTTTAATATTTTTAATATTTTAATTTCTATTTCAGGTGGTTTTTTTTCTCCTAGCTTCTCCTCAAAAAGACCATTATCCAACAAGTTGTATTAATAGCATATACAACTATGAATATAAAGGAAGTTCAATCGGTCGTAGAATTGACTAAAGAATCAAGTGCCTAGCTATAGGAAACGCCTTATATGCATGTGGTCACGTGTCTGCGAACCACGTGCCACACCTCCTTTTCCACTACTACAGCATCAGCAAATATTAATAAGGGATAAATATTTAATATTTGCTTTTACAATCTCTAGACAAATTGTAAAATAATCTATTTTCGAGCTAAACTAAATTAAGGAAAAACTTTTGATTGGCTATAATATATTCGTATTTTATATATTCAAACAATAAATATAATTGTATTATAATATATTATTGTCTAATAATTAAAAAAAACTTATATACGATAATTCTAATTGAGAATTATTATATACTCCAATTTTTATTATTATTAGACAATAATATATTATAATATATTATAACATAGTTGTATTAAATACTATTAAAATATTGAAAAATTTAAGGTTATGGCTAAAAGTAGTGGTACGTAGCCCGTATATACACACAACTTGCCTAGAGTATCTAGAGGACGTTTAACATCCTCAACCCAGATTGATATAATTTTTGTATTTGTTTCTTAATTTAATTTTTTAAAAAGGAGTAAACGACCAGACGGCAAGCCCGTATACGGAAACCGCGACCCGCTGCATCGGGTAGGGCGCGCGCACGAGCCAGGCGCCGCTCTCGGTTGGTTGCGTAGGACCTCTCCTCGCGCCAGATCTCGTCTTCAGCTGACCAACCGCGTACTTGGCAATACTGTACAATAATTGATCGCAATCGAAGTTATAAATAATAGTCGAGCACAAACACCGCCCATACTGCCATATTATTTAACTATATTGTAGAAATCTCTAAAAATTAACGTTTTATTATTTGATTATAAATTGCAACCTTTCTCCTTTAGTAAAAATTTGTATACAGGAATTCTTTTATTAGTTTATATCTATCGTTTTATTATTATTCCTTTTTAACTGAATGAAAAAAAATCTATTAATAACTTTGAATAAATTTACTTGATATTTTGAATATAATTAATAAAAAAGGATTCTTTTATTTATAAGATTTATTCTTTCGTTATTCAAATATTTAATTATATATTTATTTAATTATATTATATTAAGGGGAAAAATTCTGAAATCTAATAATAAAATTTTGAAAAAAAAAATATTTTAAAATATTATTTTATTCTTAAATCCTCAAATTATTTTTTAATTAAATTTGTAATCAATAAATTAATTTATAAATAATATTTCGCAAATTATTTTTATTCGATATTTTATAGTTATATAATCTCCTTAAATTCTTATAACTAAAATAACAGCAAAATTCTAATTAAAAATATAAATAGGTAGTCTAGATTGCGTAGGAACATTACCCCCCGGAGCTTCCTCCAGTACTCGTCAGCAGCAGTGAACGTCAAATAACACTCGTCGATGACCACCCGGTCTAGCTCCCCCCGGACACGCAAATCTGCAGCCCACTGCAAGAAGTCATCACTTGAAGCTGCCTCCGCTGACACTAGTACTACCCGGGGCCAGGAATCGCGTGCTTCAGGCCAGTGCTTGCAGTCCAAGCCGGCGTCGATACAGCGGGTAACCAACTGCCTCTTTAGCTCGGCATATGGAGCCACATTCACAAGGGAACATGGCAGCAGCAACGTCGTCAAACCGTTTCACGCCTCTATCGATAATTACCTCAAACCTAGAAAGCAGAAGCCCTCCAATATCGCCCCAATCGCCCCGAAATACATCTCCAACGCGCTCAAACGCGTCTCTATCACGAAGTACATCACCGTCACCATCTAACGTCGCTCAATCATACCGATCCAACGCAACACGCCGAGCCACATATCCCGAGATATGGAGCCATACAAATCCCCCTCCGATACAGTTAGCGTCTTGCGGATTCCGCTACCTTGTGAGTCCCTTGAAGATGCTTGCATTTGTCATATCTGCGATACGTACGTTACTATGCAGGAGCTGGACATCGAAAACGAACACAGCAACAATGACATCCTCCGCCTTCATGCCCAAGATTGCATCTTAGCGGATACACTATTTGACTTGATGAGCAATCCTGCGGATATTTATACAATGACTGGCCGTCCTCGTTCGCGATCATCTATCTCGTCACCACTACCGTTGTCTCCTGTCAAATCGACTCGAGAATGCATATCGTCAATAGGAGCTACTGCCAATTCTCCCGTTCTCCCACCTCCTTCCTCCAGAGACGTACCTATAGAAGCATCGCCATCTCCCCCTTATTTGCCCTCTACTCACCCGCTTTCACCCGCGCGACCCTCATACGCAGCTGTGGCTGCCCGATCTCCGTCAACCTTACGCACTCCAACCTTAAAAGACCAGCGTCCTCGGTTCCCGAAACCACTATCATCAAGCAGTCCGCCACCTACGAACGCAGCTATAAATTCCGTGCGAGCGATACCTCCACACCAATCCTTACCTTCATCCTCTCCTGTCCTATCAATCCATGATCTCGAACGTCGTTTTCGTAACAGATTGAGCCCGATTCAAGACCGATACAACCAGCAGTGCCGAAGAAAGCCTCCCAGCGTTACTATCGCACGACTCCTGCACGCTGTTGCGGACCTTCTTGGATCTTGCGACGCAAACGATGCCCTCAATACTTGTCACTCTTTCGCTCTCAACTAACCCCACTACGCACCCTCGTGCCATGACAGCAGGTCTCGCTTCAGCGGCCGACGATAGGAACCTGAACACTTGGAGAATCGTCTTTAAGTGCACTTGCTAACAAACACCCACGAGATCTCGCTGAAATTAGAAGAAGATATCTGTCTGGGAGAAAACCGTGAAACGTTATAGTATGGGCTTGTACGAGACTATTAGCTGAATTGAAAGAAGTGAAATATGTAATTACAGATTAGTGCCCTTTAAGGCTTAGCCGGGCGTAATAGACTTCATTCATTCATTCATTCATTCATATGGAGCCACTACAATCGTGACTCCAGATCCAGACAGCATGGCCGGCACCATGAACACCAGGCTTTTCCCTCCGCCAGTCGGCAGAACGGCAACCAGCGGGGTCTCCTTTGCAGCCGCCAACCGTACAGCCTCTTCCTGCTGTGTGGTCCGGAACTGGGCATGGTCATCCCGCAGAACTCTCCGTAGAGCTTTCAGAATGAGCTGGTCCTTGCCAGCCTCCGAGTCTGGCTTCTCAAGACACAGAACCTTGGGCCGCTTCAAAGGCGTCAGCTCTCTTACGTCCGCTGCACCCTTTCTCTTCACAGCTGGCTGTGGTGATGGCTGTTCGGTGAGCTTGAGAAACGCATGCCACCGGTGGCTGACTTGCCCAAAGACCTCAAGGGAGTCGGCGGTGAGGCGCTTGAGCACGTCGATAGTCACACCGTAATTGGCTGCTGTCTGACCGGTGTGGCTGGCTGCCAGGTCGTCCGGAACCTCATACTGCTCGGCATCGTCGTCATCAACCGCTTCAAAATCGGCCTTGGCAGCACCCCTCTGACAAGCATGCCTCTTACTAATAGCAATTGCAATATGCCGCCAGTCCTGGAGTGTAATCCGCCGACCCAGGTAGTGATGAGTCCATTTGGCCACGGCTCTGGACATCTGGCTGCTGTCCCATGGCCCCGTCTCGCCATGCCAAATAAAGTCACTTGGCGCGTGCATCTTATCGTACAACGCCCACCGGTCTGCTTCCCAACGATCAGTCAATGGCCGGATGTACACCATATACATCGCTATCAGCTGCCCGGGGCGCTCGGGCAAGAAACGTGGAATAACCTTCGGGGAGTCGAAATGGGCCAAAGATTTGTGGTACTGAGTAACGAACACTATTTCTCTATTAATAACAAAGACATCCCGGCCCCAATTAATGCCATTGACAAGACGCAGGCCGGTGATCTCCTCCCCCCGGCTTGGCTGGCCCCCGGTGAAATATATTAACAGCAAGAAAAGTTCTTCAAACTTCCTCACGAGTTTTAATTATTTCCGGATGCCAGCCTACTTCTATTGGCCATTCTTGTCTAAGAAGTCCCGCTTTCGCCGTCCGTTGACAAGGTCTTCTAGCATCTCTACCTCTTTCCAGCTTGCTATAGAGGAAGGATTTCCCCCGCTATGTCTGGGTCAAGTTGTCCTCGATATCGGCCAATAGAATGGCAAACTGGATATTCTTGCCCTCCTTGAACATCAGAGAATCCCACAGTAGATCTTCAGTATCGGCTGTTATCTCTGCCATTATACTCCGGATATCGTCCATTGGAATTGACTTTTTTATAAAATACATCAACTCATCCTGTTTATTTCACAACATTATAAATCGGCTGCCAATTTCCTGGGCAATCTTCCAGTTATAGAGCAGAAGGCTAAGAACATAGCCTATTGGGGAATACATGGCCTTGCACAGCCAGGGTACAGGAAGCCAACACCTGACATCGATTTGCAGATATCTGCCCCCAGTTTGCTCCTTTCAACATAGATGTCTAACCTCCTTATGGAGAGATTTAGGTAAGGTGAGGAATATCATTAAGGGGGTGGCTCGCTAAGTTTAGCAAAGTAATAGTGGGTTAAACGAGGCCTAGGAGTAATAAAAAAAAAGGCAAAAATAATATCAAGTCTAGTTGAAGTCAGGATAAAAAATATTAATAAAACTAATAAAAATAATATAATGACCTTAATAAAAATATGTTTTATAAATAGAAATTATAGAAAAGAAATAATATATTTGTATTTGAAATATATTAAATTATTATTTAATTATTTTAAATCTAATTTTTTAATTCTATCCTTTTCCCAAATATTTTAATTTATCGATTTAACAAATTAAAGACTTATATTAAAATATTCGTAATAAAATAATATCAATTAATCTATTAAGAAAATTATTTTAATATTATATAAATTATATATTATATCTTAATAAAACAATAATAATAATCCTAATAATATCAATTATTTGGATTTCTGGGATTCTAAAAATAAAAATAAATTCAACAGATTCGTTTATATTTCTTAATTTAATATATTTGAATAATATTTCTAATTTTAATTATATTTTTTTATAATCTATTAAAAAATTTTTTAAATATATTAAATATTTCTTGATTTATTATCGCCCAATTTTGTTAATTATATAAAAAATTTATTATTAATATTAGGGATATAAAAATTTATATTATTTTAGCCCTAAAATATATTTAAATACTTAAAATTTATATTTTTTTAGAAATTATTTTTTGTAATCTAAAAATATTTAAATAATTATTTATTTTTATAAATAATAATTAATATAAACCGAAAAAGTTTTAGGATTTATTAATTATAATTTATAAATCGTTAAAAAAAGAATAAATAAAAATTTATTATTTTATTAAATTCTTTTTTTCACAAGATATATAATTATTATTTATATTTTATAATAATTTAATCGGGGTAAAGAAATATTACTAATATTTCTTTATTTTTTTTTATATTTATTAAAATTTTTAATTTTTTTAATACTATAATAAACCAAATTATTAATTAATAAATAATTTCATTATAATTTTTATTTTTTATTTTTATTTTTAACGAACAAATTAATAAAATTTCTTATATATATATATTATTTATATATAATAATCTTATACCGGGATTTTATTTTTATTATTAATTGATTCTTGAATTTTTTTGTTTTGATAATAAAATAATTAAAATAAAATTTATTTTTTTTGATAAAAAAATAAATAATATAAAAAAAATTAACAAATATTAAGACTCGATTAATTAATTTTATTTGCAAATAATTAATAATTATTTAATAAAATTCAATAAAGCTTTTATATATTATTTAATTCGAGATTTTTAAATAAAATATATATATCAAATAATTTAAAAATAAATTTTATAATCTATATTTATATATTCTTATTTTTCAAGAAGTTATTATATATTTCTATTATAAAAAATCAAACTTTTTAATTATATATTTGTGATCGTTATAAAATATTATTTTATATAAAATAATAATTTCGTTTAGAACAATTTCGTATAATCGGATTTATTAAAATAAAAAATAAATATTAATATTAAGCATTAAATATAAATATTGACCTTAAATTACTTCGAAATAAAAATTTTATTATATTTATTTAATAGAAATTTTTTCAAGTTATTTATTATTTTATTAGGATCCGTTATAATAATTAAGTTAAATTAATAAATATTGATTAATAATATTACAAAATATAAAAGTATTATAATTAATTGTATTAAATTAATAAATTAAAAATTTTATTATAAAAATAATTTAGTTTCGAGTATCGATTTATTTAATATAAATAATAAATTAGATCCAGCAATTAAAAAAATGGCTGTGTTGATTTGATTCGACTCCTACAGCGCGACAACTCGACTATAAATTCACAAAACAATCGGAAAGACACGCCTATTCTCCATGCATGTCGAAAACAGCCATATGAAAAGCGAGCCAAAGTTCTATGTGAATTGGTAAAATACCCGGGCGTCGATTTGAATTTTCAATGCGATGGGAGGCGGGAGACGGCATTGATGTTGGTGGCTAAGAATGGGGATGAGGATTCGGTTAGAATTTTGCTTGAGCAGGGGGCGAGTGTGGAGATTAAGGATAAGTGGGGTGAAATGGCTTCAAATTATGGGTTGGGTTCTGGAAATCGGAGGATTATTGAGATGTTAAGGGATGCGGAAAGAGCTGTGGGGTGTAGTGAGCGAGAGAGATGATAAGAATTAATGATGGAACTAAAGTATTCAATCTCAACTCCCAAAATGCCTTGTAGTCTTGAACTTAAGAAATACCATATATATCCTCCAAAGATGGGAGAACAGTCCAACGGTAACCATATTGCGTAATATGTAGCTATATAAAGCTAAATGCGCGGCCGCACCCTTGGCATTCGAAGTAAAGGTTCATGATACTATTTTTTAGTCTCAAATTGCAAAATCTAAAAACGTTGACCTCTCCCGCCGCCGCCAAATTCAAATCCAGTGGGTGACAGTGTCAGCCTCATCTTTACCACGCATTGTTGTGGTGCATGAGAAGCGCATCAGCAAGCTTTTCATTTTCTAGTCTCTTGGCTCAACATGACCACCTCTACATCGACCCCGACTCTTATCTCTTCCGTGCCGGATCTCGAGGCTTTCTCTCCTCTATCCCTCCTTCCAGTGCACTCTACCTGGATCTCGAAGGGAATTGTCTCAGCCGACATGGTACTATCTCCCTCATCACTATTCTCATTCACCCACAGAGGGTAGTGCGGCTCAACGACATCTTGGTCCTCGGAAAATTGACCTTCACCACGGCATCGAACAACGGCAAGACTCTTAAATCTGTCTTTAAAGCAAGATAAAAAAATACCCTGAAACGAAGTGAAAGGGAAAACTAACCCCGCAGCCAGGAGGCCCGCTGACGGCCGTAATGCGGTGGACGCCCAGTTGCATTGAATTGCCGAGGTTTCCCCAAAAGGAAGTGTCGCCACGTGATAACTGTGTTATATCCGAGAAAACCCCGGGATTAGCGGTACAACTCAACGGCCCCTCCCCAGGCCCTATTTCTTACATCTAGGAACCCGTGTGTATGCTTGAGACCTTTGCCATGTTTGAAGCAAGAAGTACTTTCAACTCTGAAGTGCCATGGATTGTTCTGTATTTAGGTGCGGTAACCTCCCGTGCGGTTCAAGAGGGGCTCTATCTATCGATAAATTCAGGATTCTGTAGGGCTGATATCTGAAGATTTTGAAGTCGAATCGGCCTCGGGACCCTTGAATTGAATGAAGCCGAATCGGGTAAGGTCTTCAAATTCGACGAATCAAAAATCGGGAGTCTTTATTCAATTCATTTATAAAAATTGTGAATGAATAGTGATAAGGCCAAATTGTAAGGCCAAATTTTTTTTTCGCCCCGCTTCGCGGGGTTGGGGGCCAAAGTACACTGTGCACACGAGGAATTATGCCAAATCTTGAATAAATCAAGTATAAAATAAAGCATAACATTCTTCAAATCCTTTATAAATCCTTCGAAGCCAGGAATCCGAGGCTTGAATTGCTAAAATTTTCCTTTGAAGCGTTTGAATCGCTTTAGGCCAAAATTCAATTCATTCAATTCAAGCTTCATTCAAAATCTTCAAAATCTTCAGCTTCATTTAACAGCCCTATCAATCCACCGCACTAGAGCCGGCGGGATGCCTCTCGCTGCGAGTCTCTGCAACAGTCTGTCCTTGTACACCCTATTGTACGCACCCTTCATGTTGAAACTAATCAAACTAAGGATTTTCTTTGATCTTTATATATTATAAATATATTTTTGCAATAGTAGAAGAGTTTGTTCAATAGAGCGTTTTTTTCTGGCCCCAAAATGGTTCGTGGGGAGCAGACCAAAAGTCTTTATTGTATATAATATTCGTTCAACAATCACCAATTTTAGTATTTTTCTTAGTATAAAGAGTAACGAGATCGGCCTCCATGTTTTTGTAATTATATAGTCTCTCTTGTTTGATTTCTTCAATAATATAATCTTGGTATTTCTTTATTATATAAAAAGTTCCCTTTTATCTAACGATATCTAGAAGAAACGTAATATTTTATCTCTCGCTATTAGCCATACCTGCTTCCGTACTATGGCTGGTAACCCATCGTCTCCTGGCGTTTTTTATAATTTTGCTGCAAAAATTCTCTATTTTACTTCTTCCATCGTTAGGGGAAGTATAGCCACTACGGCTCGCTATCGACGTGGTCCTTTATCTTTTATTCTCACTGATAGTGGGGGAAAGAATATTAATAACAGTTTTTCTGCTTGTTTTATTTTGTTTTTCGTGGTAGATCCGTCCTGTCTCGTCAATGATAATATCTTATCAAATATTGAGTTACCACAAGGGTCCAGGTATTTTGTTGTTTGTTATATATTTATATCGTCCGCGAGGAAATCCTCCTAATACATCTTTTTCTATCTCCAAACAATATCATGATATTCTTTAGTAGTTTTAATCATTTATTATTCTAAATTAGGAAACACGCGACCCATCTATTGTTGAATTCTCGCCTGGTTCCTCCAATATATATAGATTCGCCGGAGTTGTATAAGGTTTATTGTTTATTATCTTTTCGTATATAATGAGGGCTTGGCTTTTGGAGTGAGTGCGTGGACTGCCTCCAGCACCGCTGTCATCAACCCATCTGTCTATTGCTATACACTGCCACCAAATGGAGCGAAGCGAAGAGTGGTGGTAATCCTGGCTTTTATGTCGGTCCACGGAGCATTCTTGAAAAGCAGCCTTGCTTCAATAACTCGTTCTGGAGTCGCGACGTCGAACGTCGTCTTAATTGTTCTGTGATCAGATCCATGCTTGGTCGTGTGGACTGTGCACTTCACCACTGACGTTGCCAATTCCTCGGAAACCAGTACCAGATCAATTGTTGACTCGTGATTCCCCCGTTGCCACGTCTTCGTGCCCCTTGGGAGCAAGCTGTGAAAGGCATATTCACTCATGAGGTTGATGATCGGATCGGCCTCTCCTTGCCTTTCCCGTGAGACATCCTCTCCTCCCCATAATTGATCATGCCAGTTGAAATTCCCAGTAAGTATTACATCCACTCGGGTGCCGACCTTACTGCGTGTTTCCCTTATTACTTGGTGTAATTCGTATATCACAACCCTTAATACCTCTGCATCCTGTGGTTCAACGTAGACTGACACCACTAATATCGACTGGTCTGGGAGTCGCAGCACCGCTGCCGTGAGGTCCGATGATTGCATTGGCACCTGTTCTGCTTCGATATCCTTCCGGATCCAGAGCATGCTCCGGAACGCCCACCTGTCCCTACGTTGGACTGTGGGTACCATTTTGGTCCAGTTTGGGTGTCCCATAGGGACGGTCACTAGAGTGCCGTTGATGCTCCTCGCATATGGCTCAGATATCGCCAACACTCCACAATCCTTCAGTTGTTCGTCACTCATTAAACTATATTGCACCTCTCGCTGCTTCCGGACATTCAATTGGAGTATCTGAAAGGTCTTATATATCCCGAGAGCTGTGACGCACCCCGCAGTTCCTGCTAAACGATTCGTGTGGCCCTCCGCAGGTGACGCACTTTGGTATCACCGCTTGGTATTCACTATGATGGTGTCCTACATGAGCACACTTGGCGCAGACTTGCGGTTTTGTGCACGAGTACGCCTTGTGCCCCATTTCCTGGCATTTGTAGCACTTTTGGGGACCATATCGAGGCTCGAAGACCCTAGTATAGGCTGACTCTCCTGCGACATGGAAATATTGATCTTGTAATAGTCGTATTACCTCGCTGCCTTTTGTGATATAAACTACCATTGATCTATACGTTTTCCCCGTGTCTTTCTTATTAAGCCATCCGATCTTGGCTATATGAACGTCGTTTTCCTTCCCTAGGACTTCGGCAGCTCCAGGTAGAACCTTTCCCTCTTAGTCAAGGATAGCTGTCTGGTTGGTATTGTCTACTTTCACCGGGTAGAGTTGGTTTTGTAGCACTCGAGCACCCGCTGCTACGGTCTTCTGGGCTGCTTCCTTAACTAGTTGGAGTTCGGCCTCATCTCTGCAAACTACCCTAATGCGTATTCCACGTTTCTAGCGTCTCTGATCACTGTAGCACAGCGCCAATTCTCTTGTCCTTTCGTGGCGCGGATCTCCTCCTCGATCGCCTTTCTGATTGTTCCAGGTTGTGCCTTGCTCCTTTCTTCCTCCCCAACTCTCGATGTATCAATCGTACAATATAGTGTGTCGGTCATTGTGGATGGTGTCGTACCTATCGAGGTAAGAGTTCGTATATTGCTTGGTTCATTATTCGGTGGTGAGCGAGCAACCTCCGTATACGATGGTGATGTACTCGGGACTGGTTGTATATTGAACAACTGCGTCTCGATTTTCTCCGTCATCTCCGTGACTTGTGCCTTGAGCGTTTCAATTTGTTGGGTGAAGGTCTTCGTCAGTGTCTCGAGCTGATTCGCGTGCTCCTCCTTCTGTTCCTCCATCGCCCTCAACAGCGACTTGACCAGGTCGGTGAGCACTTTGACCTGCGCATTCGCAGCTGACATTGCTTTCTCGTGTGTTGAGTGATTCAGAGTCGCTGCCATCGTTGCGGGACGTTCTCCCGCCTTCGCGGTGAGGGCCTTGACCTTCGTCGCGATAATGCATTCCTTGAGATGTGAATTGACTTCCGGTCGTTTTGATTGAGGCGCCGTGGGGGCTTCAATTACTTCAATCGTATCCTCTATATCGTTTGACGCAGCTCTGGACCTTCTCTTGCTCCGTTCCAATGCCTTCGGCGTTTGGACGCGTTCTCGGCTCGACTGACGTGTCCGTCCAGCGCCCTCCATTGTCCCTCCTCCGCACAACTACCGATTCGAATACTGGCTGACTGATTGCTGACTGACTTCAAGCTCCTCCCAGATCTGTGACGGTCGCCCCTCTCGCGGAGTTCGAGAAGTATATGTTCTTATCGGGGCTCATTGTAATAACAAATGGTAATATTTTAGCCACGTGAGATCACGTGGGAGGCTTTGGTCCGAAAATTTTTGATCTTCTCAAATGCAACCCTTCAATAAGACTAAAAGCACAAGATTAAAAGCAAATATAACTCTTCGCGCATCGTCAACAATATTAATATATATCTTAGCTCCTCAACTTATTTTCATTTTGTTCGACTATCAACTGTGGAAACACCCGCTTCTTTCACATTAGCACATATCATTGAATAAAGGGAAGGAAAATGAACATCACCGATCCGATTTACAAGCCGCTTGACCCCGCCAAATCTGATATCCGCCTAATCGAGATTCTTTCCGCAAGGAACGATGGCCTTGTTGAATGCAAGCTGAGCACAGTCTCCCTTGACAAAAATCCTAAGTTCTTTGCGCTATCGTATGTCTGGGGCAAGGTCGAAACGGGCGTGAAAATCAATCTTGAAGGCCGGACTATTACAGTAACAACAAACCTCGAGGCTGCCCTTCGTCAAGTCGCCTACCACTGGAGTGTCATCAATCCCGATCGAGATGTATCCAGTTTTCGGTTGTGGGTCGACGCCATCTGCATCAACCAGAGGGACCCGTACGAACGTGCCTCGCAAGTGCAATTCATGCGCCGAATTTATAGATCAGCGGAACTCGTTCTCTCCTGGCTGGGTCCAGATGATCGATCTATTGCCTTTGGCACCATCAAGATTATTGCTGACCAAGTCAGACGTTGCGACGCAGATGGGCCACTTGAGTTTTTTAAACTTGAATGGATGCGAGGCTATCCTAATTTGTGCGAACACCATGCAACTGTCAAAGGGCTTATCAAGAATGTTCTATGGGCGGCTTTCTCCGACTTACTCCTCGCATCATACTGGAGACGAGTCTGGATATTTCAAGAGGTTGCACTCGCTCACCGTTTATTGATGATGGGTCCTGACCACTGTACCTTGGACTGGATGGAACTAGAGCTCGTGTGCCTACGGCTTGAAAATTTCAGATCCAGTCTCAAAGACATCTCGTTAGGAACGATTAAGCCGGATTTTGTAAGCCATATTGTGTGGCACGCATTAACAAACAGTCTAGATTTAAGTGATTTTAGTCGGATTTTCCGGGCCCGTTTTTTTCGAGACAGTTTGGGAAATGGACGAGAGAACGCGAATAGCAGGACGGTGGACCGATTGGACTCTGAGGGCTGGGTTATATCGGCATACGCGGGAGATCTGCTAGCTACCGATCCCAAAGATCATATATACGGCCTCCTCGGACTCACTGGAATTCGGATCACGCCTGATTATAGCCTGTCTAAAAATGCCGCAGACGTGTATATCGAGTATGTCATAGGGTGGTTGGAAGCGACCCGCGGTAAGAGAATCAACGAGAATCTGTATCCATTATCATTCTTAGCCAATGCCGGCATCGCCTTTCGTGGCAACCTAACGCAACTTCCAACCTGGGTGCCTGACTTTGCTAGGAAATCGCAAGGGTCTATTGAGTCATCAACCAAAGTTGCTACTGGGTTCGCAGATCAACAGGTATTTGAAAGTGATGGAGATACATACCCTTATATTATGGGGACAAGAAGCTTGTTCGTGTGGGGAGTGGAACTCGAGCCGATTGCACTTACCTCAGAAGCTCCAGAGATGGAGACTTGGAACGACGGACGAATGATTCAGTTTATCCGAGACTTCGTCTCTCGGCACCCAAAATACGTCTCAGGTATCTGTCCCTTAGAGGCATTCTTCCGTCTGGGCAACCGAGATGTAACATCCAATATCGACAAACTGGTTGTACTCCGTGCTTTATCCTTTCTACGGTTCCTCATCGTAAAGAATGGAAGACCTATGGCTGAGAGGTTGGAAGCCCTCGGATTTGTACCAGGGGATTTTGAGGAGCAGTTCCGTTCTGCTTTCTTCCCAGGAGCTGACTTTCGGCAACTTGGATTTGAAGGAAGTTTAGGCTACTATATGAGGCAAGGACTAGATGGGCCGATCGCAACGGTCTGGGACGGAGCGTGGATGACTTATATTAAGATGCATATTAGCTGGAGATACGTTGAGACTCCTAGTGGATACTTAGGGATTGCACCAGTAGGCACAAAGCCAGGAGATATATTATGCGTGCTGAGTCACTGTGAGGTTCCGGTTCTGCTACGGAAGTCGCCAGGAACTGAACGCTACAATCTGGTTGGAACAAGTTTCATAATTGGCTTGATGAACGGAGAAGCTGCCGACTTTATCAAAAGCGGGCGAACTAAGCCTAGATGGTTTGAGCTTCAATAGAAAGTGCATATGGCAACGAACATAACCGTTGCCGCTCAAGCAAGAGAACATGAAAAACTAATTAATGTAGTTACGATAATTTTCTCCGATGGCTTCGCACAACCTGCGGGCATATTAAAAGAAGAAAATGTGGGTAGCAAAAGTTCACCAATACGATATTTATCCTCCCAGACATGCCAACAATATTGCCTGCAATTATTTTTTATCCGTAAGAATAATTGGTTGTGGGTGCGTGGATGAGATATACTTCTCATTTACGGCCTGAGAAGGCATAGCGAGTATACAAATGTAATGAGCTCGGAACCTCTATGTATGTAGTTCCGCTGGGGCAGGAGCAGGTGCAGGTGTTGGGGTGGCGGCAGCTGGTGGTGCAAGAGTCACTAACTGGGTGAGGGAAGAAGGCTCGAAGCTTTTAATCCGACAAAAGGGTAAAGACGGAGCATTACTAGGGGATCTTTGCGTGGGTGCTGGGGAAGATAAATTGCTCGGGGTCCCTGCCGGCAAAGATTTCATCTAGGACAACAGGTTATTCTTCTGCGTTGGGAATGATGTATTTCGTCTACTAGTAGGCTTTCTGTTGTTGCTCTTGTTCGATGATTGCACAGAAGGCGAGCTATGCCGAGTCGGTGTTTGCGGCAAGGTTGTACTCGCTCTTGATCTTTGTATGTTGGCTGATCTATTAAAAGCATACGAACTAGCAATGCTATTCTCACCCCGCGTTATCGGCTCATCTATATCGTCAAATTACAAAATGCAAGAACGCTGTAAATCATCCTCACTTATTCCCTCTTCCTCAGCCCCCGCACTCGTCTGCAAGCCGGATGTGTCTTGGGTATGTGCCATTCCACCCTCGTCCTCTGCTTGTATGTTGGCGGCCCGCATCCCTAGCAAAATCTCTGCCATTTCTGCCTCTCGCTCTCCTACCTCCGTATTGGCTTCTTGTTCTTTCATCTGGATATCCCTGATCTGCTTATTGATTTCCATGTCTTCCTCTGTAGGCGGTTCTGCAGACTGCTGGGGACTCGGTCGCGGGTTCGGTCGCGGGTTCGGTCGCGGGCTCGGTCGAACATCGCTTTGTCGGGCATTGGGATCGAGGGCAATTTGAATATCGCGGCTCGTACGGAGACCGGTTTCGAGGGGAGTTTCTGCGGGGATGTCTGCGTGCAGTGGAGGCTCGTATGCGATGAAGTCAGCAGGTCCAATAGGCTGCCGTTGCTGCTGTCGACGGCGTCGATTGCCTTCCAGGTTTGCTCTCTTTGCTTCTTCCGCCGTAGAATACTTTCTCGGTCGCCCGCCACGTTTCTTTTGAGGTATATTGTTCTCTTATTGAATGGGATAAAGAAACCGAGATCTGGGAAACAGTTAGGGGTTGAGAGGCGTTGAAAAACCTCGATTTGGAAAGTTAAGCGAGTAGGGTAATTTAATAATTCAATCATATTAATTTAAATAATTATAAAGTATATCACTTTAAATTTTATTGTATTTTATAAACAAATATTTGAATTATTAATTCCTCTTTTATTTATAAATATAAAGGGGTTTATAAAGGCATTTTCGCAACTGTTGAAAAACCTCAATTCGGAAAGCGGTCACCGAATCGGGAGGAGAAATCATCGGGACCACCCACCTTCAACCGGTTATATCTTCTACTATATTAATCGCACAATTGTCAAACTGGTTATTCTTACATTTTAGGATCGATTGCTTGCTTTGATCACGGAATTTTGTAAATCGACGAGGCGTCGTAGGTGGGACCCGCACCCGAATCCGAGGGTTCATAACTCATACTCTCCTTTTACAACTCATACTCTCTTTTTATAATTTATATTCTCTTTTTACAACTCTATTCTTATTTTAAACCCTTTAAACCCTATTAATCCAACCCCCTAATTCTCCTTTTCTAACTCGATTCTTTATTTTACTTTTATTTTTTATTTATTCCTTTTTTTTTTTAACTTTTTTTTTTTTATATTTTT
>Ga0247778_1001024_pt1 | contig 16291 bp, 2 predicted proteins | sample UWRJL049202B5_FD_179939 | JGI IMG/M metagenome (GOLD analysis project Ga0247778, IMG submission 179939) | Plant litter microbial communities from Arlington Agricultural Research Station in Wisconsin, United States - UWRJ-L049-202B-5 | ecosystem: Environmental > Terrestrial > Plant litter >... | reverse complement strand
ACCGAGGCAGCCACGTCAGTACGTGCAACATATTATGTTAATCAAAATTTTTTTTATCAAAAGATAATAAATGTGAGTATGGTAGATTGTGAAGCCAGAATATTCGATACTCCTTAGAATCTAAAGGTAAAAAATTAAGAAAAAGAAAAAAAATGAAACTAATATATAAATGACAATTGGACATTATATAATTTATTATATAATTATAATATTTTTTTTTTTTAAAAAAATAATTTATTTTTAAATTTTTATTTATATTATTTTTTTATATTTTAATTTAATTTAATAAAATATATAAAGATTTAGGTTGTATTGGATTGATATAATAAAAATCTTTAAATTTATATAAAAAATATTTTAAATTAAATAATGGATATTATTTCAAATTTGTATCAAATTTTAATTAATTAATTTGATATAAAATTTTTTTTCAAATCGATTGGATAATAATAATATTTTAAATTTTAAATTTTTGATCTTTAATAATATTGATTTTATTTTTAATATAAATTGGTCCTATAAAAAGTTATTAAAATTTAATTATAATAAAAAAAAAATTTATTTAATATTTTAAAAAAATTATTTTAAAAATAATTTAATTTTATAAAAATTATAAAATTAAAAATAATCTTATATTAATTTAAATTTTTTATTTAAATTTGAAAATAATTTTATAACGATTTTTGTTAATAATTTTTTTTATTAATATTTAAGCAATTATTATATATTTTTTATAATATTATAAATTATATTAATAACAAATTGATTTTTAAAAAAAATTATAATTTAAATATTAATTTTATAATATTTCAAATAAATAATTTTTTAATATTTCGAATAAAAATAATTTACCGAAAAAATCGTATAACAAAATCAATTATATATAATTTATTAAAAATAATAAATCTAATTAATTATTTTAATAATAATTAATAAAAAAAATATAATTTTTATTTAATTATTAATTTATAAATAATATATAATTAGATATATAATTTTTATATTCAAAATAATATTTAATTTTTTCCAAAATTTAATAATAAATTAAAATTCTCGATTAAAAATAATAATTTATAAAAATTTAAAACATCGATAAATATAATAAATATAAAAACAAATTAATTAATTTATTATTTTTTTTTCAATAAAAATATTAATAATTTTTTTTAATAATTGGTTTGTAAATATAAAAATATTATCGAATTTATATTTATTGAAATTAAAATTATAAAAATTGATAATAATATATTATTAAAATTTATTAAAAATAAATAAAAATTAAAAATTAACGATAGATATAACAATTATAATAATATTAAATCATATCAAAATTTATATTTAATATTTAAAAAACGATATATTTTATTTTAATTTAAATAAATTATAAAGATTTAATTATAAATTTTCTAGATTAAATAAATATAAAAAAATCTAATATTTAAAATTATTTAAAATTTTCGAATTTTCAAATTTTTTTAAATTGGATCGAAAAATTTTATTTAATATTATAATATTTTTAAAGATTATAAATTATAATTAATTATAAATATTTAATCAATGATCGATTTTAAAAATTTTAATAATAATAATATTTTATTTTAATAAATTTAATTTTTTCGTAATAAATATTTATATTTATTAAATTTTTTTAATAATATTTTGAATATTAATATTGTTATTTTTTTGAATAAAAATATCAAAAAATATAAATTTTTTTTCTCGAATAATATATAATTAAAATTTTAAAATTGATTAATATTCTTATTCATTTAACTTATCGAATATTCAATAATTTTATAATTTATAAATATAAATATATTATATAAAAATTTAAATAATTTAATAATAATATTTTTTTTATTATAAATAATATAATTAAATTCTATTAAAAAATTAAAATTAAAATTAAAATTTTTTTTAATTTATTAAATATTATTTGGTATTTTTAAATAAAGAAATTTTTTTTAAATTAATTATATAAATAATTATAAAATTTTGTTATAATTATAAATAAATTATTAATAAAAATTTTAAAATTTTAAAATTTTTTTTTTTTAATAAAAATTAGAAAATATTAATTATAAATTATTTTTTATATTTTTTAAAATTGATTTATAATTTAATAATATTAAATTTAATAAGAACTTTATTATTATATTTATTATATTTTAAGAAATTATTAAAATAAATAAATAAAATATTATTTATATAATATTAATATATTATAAAATTATTAATCAAATTAAAAAATGAAATTTATTTAAATTTTATAAAATATTTAATAAGTATTTAATTTAATATAAATTTTGGCAAAAATAAATTGAATTAATATAAAATTGAAAATTTTTTAATAAAAAAAATTATAAATTAAATTATATAAGTTTTTTTTAATTTGATTTTATAATTAAAATTTTAAAATAAAAATAAATAATTAAAATTTTATTTTAAAAAAATATATATTTATGAATAATAAATTATAAAAATTATTTCTCGATTTTTATTTATTTTTTAAGAATTGGAAATATAAAAAAATATAATTATTTTTAAATTATAAATTTTTAAAATTTTATATATGAATTTTTTTATAATTAATCTATTAATTTTATAAAAATTAATAACATAAAATTTATTTTTGATATTTATATAATTAAAATAGAATATAAAACCAAAAATTAATATAATATTTATTAAAATTATTTCTTTTGGTTATTATAAAAGAATTAATTGTGAAAATAGTTATATGATAATAATATATAATTTTTTATAAAAAAATTAATTTAATTTAATTTTTCTTATTTAGTTATATTATATAAAACCTAGGATTTTTTTATAAATAATTTTAATTAATTTAAATTAATAAAATTATTTTTAAAAATATTTTATTAATAAATATTTTATATAAAAATTATTTTTTGAATCAGAATTAAATAAAAAAATTTATTTTATTTTATTTGATCGAATTTAAATTAAATTAAAAAAAATATTTTAAATAAATAAAAAAATATAAATTTTAGATCTTTCTAAATCAAATTTAAATAAATTTTAATTCGATATTAAAATATTTTCCTTAAAAAATTTCTATTATTAGGAAACAATTTATTTTTGTTTTTTATTAATATTATATAATTAAAAATTATAAAATTTAAACCTAATTAATAGTATATAATATTATAATTAATTTATTTATTATATTATTAAATATTTTTTTGGACTCCTAAATTTAAAAAAAAAATTTCGATTAAAAAATATTATTTAAATTAATTAAATATTATATCAGAAATAATTATTTAAATTTGATTGAAAATTATATTATAAAAATTAAAATTAAAAATCAAAAAAAAAAAGATATTAAATATTTTTTTATAATTGACAACAAAATTTATTATAAAATATTTAATAATTAATAAAAAAAATTTCAATTTTAATTATTTATTAATTTTTTTAAATTTTTTTGATTTAAATTAAAAAATTTATTTAAAATAAATTTTTTTTTAAATATTATTATTTCTTGGTCGATTGCAGTAGTGGAAAAGGGTGTGTGTCACGTGGTTCGCAGACACGTGCCATCCAGTATATAAGGCGTTTCCTGTAGCCTAGACACTTGCTTCTTTAGTCAATTCTACATCAATTGAACTCCCTCCATTTATGATTATATATCTGCCCTTACAATAATGACCTATATAGGGAGATAACCGGGGCTTTATTTTTATATACCCCTAGCCTTGCAAATATCGAATTTATTATCACTATTACTATCGCTATATATTTATATAACCTCTCCTTTTTTTTTTTTGAGCCGGATTTAGAAAAATATATTATATCTTAAATCTTGTTTATATAAATCTTATTATTTCCTATTTTTTTATAATATTTATAAATTATATATCTCAAATATTATTTAATAAAAAATTGAATAAATATAAATAATTAAAATAATTTATAATATAATATTAGCCGAATATAAAAATTTATAAAAAGATTATTAATAATATTAAATAAAATTAGATAAAATATTTATAAAAGGAATTAGTAATATAATATTAGAAAATATTAATTATAATATTCAAAAGATGAATATTTGGTAGAAAAAGATAAATATAATAATAAAAAAGGGGGTATATTATATAATTCGTAGACATATGCTATCTAATATATAAAACATTTCCTGTAGCCTAGACACTTGTTTCTTTAGTCAATTCTACATCAATTGAACTCCCTCCATTTATGGTTGTATATCTGCCCTTACACGATTTTTATTTATTTTTATTAATATTTTTTTCGATAGATTCAAATTTTATTTTTGGATAATATAAATAATATAATTTTTATAAAAAAAAATATTTACAAAATAGCCGGATTATTTATAAAAATAACAAATAACTTAATTAATTGAAATAAATAATTGATATTAAAAAGACTAAAATTTTTTAACAAGAATTGATCTATATAAAAAATCAAAATTAATATATCAAATAATTAATATTTTATATATAAATAATATTAATATAAAAAAATACATTCGAATAATAATAAAAATAAATTGAATTATTATAAAAATTTAATAATAAATTTTATTTAAATAATAATTTTGAAATCATTATAAATATATTATTATCAATTAATAAAAAAAAAATTTATATAAAATTTATATAATTTTTTATTAATTTTTTTATTATATTATTATCCCAAAAAAAAATTTATTTAATAAAATATCGGTGATATTATTTAATAAAATAATAATTAATATTAAAAATAGATTTTTTAAAACTTAAAAAAAATTATAATATTATTATTAAAAAATTAAAATATAATAATTTTTTTTAAATATTAGAAAGTTTTATCAATTTTCAAATAATTTTATATATTTTATATAATCTTTTTCAGAAATTATTTAATAATTAGATTTAATAATTAGATTTAAAAATTAAATAATTATTTTTATAAAAAATTTTGGAATTTTTTGATTTTATATTTCCAAAAAAAACTATAAAAGTTTTAAGAATTTTTGGGATTTATTTATAAATAAAATTATTTTAATCTATTATATAGATTATTAATAAAAAATAAAATTTGGAATCTAATAAAAAAAATATAAAATATAAAATATTATAAATTAAAAAATTGTTCAAATCTAAAAATAAAATAAAAATATTATTATTATTAATAATTAAAATAAAATATTCTAATTTGGATATATTATTATCATTCTCGAATTTTTTTTAATTACCGCGGTTATATTAACGGTTTTATATAAAAATTATAAAATATTTATTATTAAAAAACCGATTTTTGGGAGATTTGATTATTATTTAATATTTTATAATTTTTTATTATAAAAAATAATTAAAATTTTTTGGAATAAATATTATTTTATAAAATATTAAAATATTTTCCCAAATATAATTATAATAATTTTTAAATAATATAAATATAATAAACTATAAAATTAAAATATTCGATATTTCTTAAAATCTAAAAATAAAGAATTAAGAAAAAGAGAAAAAGTAAAACTAATGTATAAGTGACGGTCGGGCATCACATGATTTATCATGTGACCATGACGCTCCAAGAGCCGAACCATCACAATAAAAAAATAATAATAACTTTAATTGTTTAATTATTATAATTTAAGAAAGATTTATTAATATCAAATAATCCGATTTTTATTATAAAAAATATTCCAAATTTGATTTATTTATTATATTTATAGCAATTTTTTTTTTTTTTATATATTCAAATTCCAGATAATTAAAATAATATATATTATTAATTTCTTACGAAGAATAATTTTTAATTAAATTTAAATATATATTATAAATTATATAAATAATAAGAATTATTAATATATAATAAAAAAGAAATAAATATATTTATTAATTATTAAAAATTCAAATAAATGATTCAAATAATTTTTAAAAATTTTATTTATTTATTAATTAATATTATAAAAAATTAAAAAATATTATTAAAAATAAATTTATACAAATAAATGGATCAAAAATATTAAAAAAATAATCGAAATTATTATAAAAATCGATAATCGATTTTACAAAAAGATATCGGGAAAAAAAATTGTAATTATAATTAACGATTTTTCGAAAAATAAAAATATAATATATAATTATTATTTTATATTAATTAAAATAAATTAATATTTAAAAATAAAAGTAAATAGTTATTATTTTTATAAAACGAAAAAAAATTATTATTTATTTATTAAATAAATTTATTTTTTAAAATAAAATAAAAATTTTATTATCGAAAATAAAAATATTCGAATTTAGAATATATTATAATATAATTTGAATTATTTTTAAAATTAATAAAATAAAATAAATAATTATATTCGAAATTTTAAAAAATATAAATTAAAAAAATATAAACTAAAATTTTTTAATTTCAAAATAGTAATTTATAAAAAGATTTTTAAATTTAATAATTTTTATAAATTAATTCAATAAAAAATTAATTTTAAATTATGAAATATATAATTATAAAATAAAAATAAAATATTAAGATATAATTAATAATTTAATATTATAAAAAAATATTATTATTTAATTTTTAATATTAATATTATAAAAAACTATATAAATTATATTCGATTTTAAAATATAAATTTTTTTTATATTTTCAAAAATAAATTAATATATTAATTTAAGAAAAAAACTAATTTTATTTTTTTAATATTATTAACAAAATAATAATAAAATAATAATATATAAATATAAATTAGAAAATATTAAAAAAAATTCAAAATAAATTCAAAATAAATTCAAAAATTCAAAAAATTAAATTTATTAAATATAATTACATTAATAATAAAATTAATAATATTTTTTATATAATATTAAAATATATAATCTAAATTTTTTTATTAAAAAATATAAAAATTAATAAAATATAAATAAATATTCGATAACTTAAAAAACCCAAAAAGTTTATTTAAATATTAATTATAAAATTATAAATATTTTTTTTGGGTTTAAAAAATATAATAAAAAAATTTTCAAAAAAAATATATCGATAAAATATTAATAAAAAATTAATTTAAAAATTATATTTCTTAATTGAAATAATAATTTTATTTATAAAAAAAATAAATTATTACAATTTTATATTAATTATAAAAATTAATAATTGTATTTATAAAATATATATTATTTTATTCGAATTATTAAAAATTAAATTTTATATTTATTATAATTATTACAAATATTAAATTATATTATTTAAATTAATTAATATTTTAATACATTCGAATAATGAAATAAAATATAAAAAATATATCAAAATATTAAATATATTAATAAAAAAAATTCGATTAAAATTATTAAAAAAATTATTATAAATTTTAGAAAACTTAAAAAAATTATTAATTAAAAAATTATTATAAAATAAATATAATTATTTTTAAAACTTATAAATTTTTATAAAAATTTATTAAAAATTATTTTAAAAAAATCATTTTTTATAATTAGGAATAGCCTAGAGTATTCTAGAAGGTTCCCCGAGGATATCCGAAGGAAGCCGAGCTAGTTTACAGGGTAGTTTCTATGTAGTTTCATAGGATTCTACGACACGTAATCATAACGGGAACTAGCCCCGAATAGGCAGTGAGCTTTATTAGTTTACGTGTATAATACATAATACAATATATAATACAGAAACTAGTAAAAGATTCTAAAATAAAAGCCTCATCAGGACCCCTATAAAGTATCAGATTAGTAGGATTCTCGGCTAATCCTAGGATTATATCAGAATCCTAATAGATTTCTATCCTCGTTGGGATTAATACAATTAACCGAGATTTTTAAGATTAGTAATTTTTTTTTAAAATCTTAAAATTAATAAATATCCCATATATTCAAATATCCACTTATATTAAATTTAAATATAAAAATACCAAATTTTGCACGATCGACTTTCTATTATATAACCAATAATGAATATTAATATTTATCATTTGTTATTCCGATATATTTTTCGGTTACATTAATATAATTATTTTATTTATAAAATATACTAAATAATATTATATAATACGAATATATATAAATATACGCATATACGTAAAATTTTTAAAAAAATTCGATATATCTAAAATTCATTATATTAATATTAATAATCGTATAATATAGATTTCAATAAATCTATTATATAATCCGTATATTAATTAAAAAATTTAAAATTAAAATTTATTATTATTAATAAAATATTTCTATTTATAGAAATTAATTATTAATATTATTAAGATTAATAAAAAAAAGTTCCTAATCTAGTCCTAATCTGGTTAGATTTTTAAAAAAATTAAGATTTTTAAATAAAAATTATTAATCTTAAGAATCTAATCAGATTTTCGGTTAATCGCAGGATTTTCGCGAATCTGTTAAGCCGATTTTTTCCGAAAAATATGAAGGTCCTAATACTAGGATTATAAATATCTTAAGTTTATTTTGTAATTAGATTTTTTCTGAATAAAAAGTTTTTATTTATTTAATTTAATATTAATCCTAATCCGTCTATTTTCTTTACGTACCTTTTTCTACAACTTTATATAATAATAATAATCCTAGCCCTTATATTAATACTATTAAAAACTTCCGTTGCAATTATATTAAATTACAAAATAATTATAAATCCCTGTTTAATTTGATTAATTAATAAAAAACCTAAATTTATAATCCGTATTTCTAAAACTAAACTAATATAAATATATAAATATTAATCTCTAAAAATAAATAAAAACAATATACAATTTATAATAAATATATCTAATATTTGATAATTTAAGTAATAATTCCAAAAATTCTACATTTAAAAATTATTGAATAAAATAATATTTTTCGGGATTTAAATATTTTATTAATCAAATCCCTCCTATTGAAGAAAAATTTTTAGAAAATTTTATACAATTATTATCCCGATTATTAAAATATTATTTCAAACTAGGATATTTATATTCCTAAATATACTAATATAAGAGACCGTAGCAGCTTTATAACTAGCAGCTAAATGGCGTAGCAATCTAGCCTTATTAGGTTTAGATTAATTAGATTATTATCGACTTTTTAGTTCATATTTTTAAAAAACCGCCCTCGGAGAAAGAAAATATTATTATAGATTAAAATCTTAGTCAAAATAAACTAATTTAGTAACTGTTAAATTATTATTAATAATAATAATTTACGTAATCCTAAATATGGTTTAAACCTAATTAGGAATAGTCTAGAACATTCTAGAAGTTTCCCCAAGGTTATTCAAGGGAAGCCGAGCTAGTTTATAAGATAATTTCTTTGTAGTTTTATAAGGTTTTATGATGCGTAATTACAGCGGGAACTAGTCCTAAATAAGCAGTAAACTTTACTAGCTTACGTGTACAATATATAATAATACGTAATATAAAAGCTAGTAGAAGACTCTAGAATAAGAGCCTAAGGTTATAAATATCTTAAGCTTATTCTATAATTAGATTTTTTCTAAGCTAAGCTTTGTTTATTTATTAAATTGACGCTAGTACCGATTCGGCAATAATCACGTGCCTTTTCCCACATTTTCACAGGCTGATATGGTCGTATATAGTCGTAGATTAGATCAAATTAAAATTAGGTAAACTTTATTTATTAAAAATTGGTATTTATTTCTCCCAATTATTGTTTATTATATAAAACAATCTTGTATTTTTGTATTTTTGTATTTTTTTAATAAACTTCTCCTATTACTAATTTCAATTAATAAAAATCAAAAATTCCAAATTCGGACGATTTAAAACAATTAATATATTGTATATATATTGAAACCACTGTAAAATTATTATAATTATAATATATTTATTTAAATAAATAAAACACAAATACAAAGATGTAAATATATGTTAATAATATAGACGTATACAGGATTTAACTAAAGCAAAGTCTTAGTTGGATATATATATAACTGTCACGTGTTATGTAATCATATGGGGGATTGTAAGGATTGTAGGGACATTCAAAGCCTATATAATTTTTAATAAAAGATACCAAAAACAGAAAAACGCGACTTATGGCACCTGGATATTAGGCCCCTAATAGCACGTGCGTTTTTTCCCTAATGATATTTATTCCCGGAATATATATGGAGGGAATTCAAGAGAAAAGTTGAAAAGTAGGAGCTTAGATTTATAAGACTTTTAATAAATTTAATCTATTAATAGAATTTTTTTTTGGATATGATTTATATATAAATTAAAAATCCCGATTTTCAGATTTTATTAATACAATTTTCAACAGATAGAATTCTCTTAAATTAAAACTTTAAAGCTGCACTAGTGTAAGGTATCTTTAGTAATTTTTTAATATATAATATTATTAATTGGTTATAATGCTAAAAAATGCTACAGTCGCTTAATTTTGGTGTAAAAGGTGGCCTATTACTGGGGTCGACTTAATTTATACCTAGGTAGTTTTCATTGTATATTTTATCGTGTTCTATATTAAATCTAGTACTAATACTGCCTTTTACCCACGAGCTAGACCTACTTTGGAACCCTAACACCATCTATATGCGCCGTCCTGAAGAGGTATAAGGAACCGACATCAGTTTCGTATAAAGAAGCGTGCTTGCTGCTGAGGTCTTAAGTTCGATTGTTTAATTCTGATGTGAAAAGGAGCGATGGCCCAGATCGGGACTTTTGTATTGATATCGTAACTCGCCTTGCCATTCTAATAGGGTATCTGTCGGTGCTGGAAGGATAAGGTTTATATAACTAATACTGTCAGGTATATAGGTGCACCCTGTGCCTATGTATCTAGGCTCATTTCCTTACCTACTGTGAAATGCAGTAGCAATGGGTCATGTGATTTGCTCCTCTATTTGTAATCCAACCTGTAATAGAAGCTAGTAGAAGCTTCTAGAACTATTGTAACTAGTATAAATAAAGCACTCCTCACCTGCCTGTAGACGGTGAGGCGGTTTCTACATTTTACACCTACAGCTGTATTCTAGCCCCACAGTACATATAGATTCGCCCCTATGCTCTTGCCTAACAATCATAGAGACTAAGTGCTTTAATTTACGATCTAACCTAAATCCTTGTTGGTACTATATCACTGCACTTGATACCGGCTAAGACGTAGGACCGTTCTCAATTACTGCAACTGACTGTTTTGTTAATATTAATATTTGCACAGATCCAGGATCGTAAAAGCCAATATTTGTTCGAGTAAAACAATCAAATTTCATGAGTAACTAGTTATACATTTATGAAAATTCGAAACAAAAAAACCCCAGAGTATCCAATCAGAAATATTAAACGCCGCTTCCTAGGAGAAGTAAACTATAAGCCGACTATCTTTTCAAGGCTCTACATCTCCATGCCAATCACAGACCTTGGTGCCTATGGACTGAGGGTTTGTAGCATCTCCATACTGCCAAGTTCCTGATTGAAACCCCTAAATCAGTTTTAATGTTCCATCCTCTGCAGAGAGAGCTTACCGATAATACTTTCGCTCATCGAAAGCAGGTCTGAACCTTTAGGGATATAGTACCAGTCATCTGACCTATACTCATTATTATCTCCAGTCGGGACAATAATGTTTGTTTTTCTGTCGAAGAAATTTGGGTGCTTGAATATCCCGACGTATACCTTGGGATGCCTGCGGCCTCGCCCGCTGTCGTCTCTCAAGTCGCCGTCATTATTTATACTTTGAATATTCGTCCAGCCTTTGGTTCTATGACCCGTGTGTCGCGAGAGTATCAATGCCTATATGGACTTAGTGATTCGACATTAAGGCGACCGACTTAGAATAGTACTCACATCGCGGTGCCACCAATTAAGTTCTTTCACGTCCTCCTTCCACATGACTGTTGCACTTTCCCAGTCATGTTTGTGACCAGCCTTCATATTTCCGTCGTGACTACGCGATGCGGTTGGTAAGTATTAGGGTAAATGAGGGCCAACCCCGCACGCAAAACTTTTGGCTGCCAATTTTAAAGTATTTTCTTGCACTTACACGTAATAGACATCATATCGTACCCTCCATGATCTATCACTGGGACACCAGGTGGCTGATATGTAATTTGGGAAGGGCTTTCCCTGTGAAAAGGCCCCGTTGTAGTCGCCAGGGTCTGTACAGTCCTCGCCAGGATCAATACTTGCCGGTACGTCAGTCCCTGGGTTCTTCTGTGGTGGGTTAGAGCCCAATTTAACAGCGGACTCAGGGTAACAGGTAGTCTCTTGTTTGTTGATTCTGCCAAAAAGCCACTAAATAACGGTGAGTTAGTATTTGCTTCCTCGATAATACTTCGGGAATAGATAAAGAGCACTTTGCTATTTTGAAAGAAGACAGGAAGAAGTAAAATGCGTAAGACTAGAGTTGATAGGAGGGGCAGCTGAGAATGAAGGCCTCGTCATCACTTACTACTGGGGCAGCGGCAAGAGCAGCCTCAGCCCCGCTCTTCTCGGTGAAAGCAATTCCAGGAAGTGAATCTGGTCGTGCACCTGGTGGGCGGTCGTCTCGAAGCACCAAAGTATCGTTTGGGGGCAGCTTCATAGTGAAAGCCGGGGTAGATAATGCAGATATAGCTATCATAAGACGAGCTGTCTTAGATAGGACCATTTTGAACAGTGATGGAAGTGGGGATTGATCGAATAAATCTGAAAAAATACTAGACTGGTGCGAGTTGAAATATACAAGTTCAGTGAGTAATAATTCGCAGCTGAAAGGCGGATATTGCCCGTTTTAAACATCTCGATGCTTGACCACTTCTTCAGTAGCATTGTGGCTATAATCTTCCGCTTTTACGAAACTTGGGACATATTGTTGGTGTTGCTGCAGAAAATAGAACTTGACATCGCACATGATCCCGTTCGAACAATAGGATATCATCAGTTCAAGCTAGGAAGACATCGTGTTGGTCTGAAAGGGATCGAAAGGATTGCGAACATTTTACAACAGAAATATCATATTACGAAAACTTGAGATCTGTTGTTGGTGTTGCAGCAGAAAATAGAACTTGACATTCCACATGATCGTGTTCGAACAATAGCAATCGTCAGTTCAAGCCAGGAAGAAGACATCGTGTTGATCTGAGAAGGAGAAAGGATTCATATAATTTCCGATAGAAAGGTTGGCCTCAACGGCCTAGACCGGGTGGTCCTGGAGCAGGTTGTAGTTCGAACTTCGAGTCGTTACATCGTAAGCCCTGCCTTGGTTTGAGCCGCCAACAAGCAGATAAAGTACGTAAACAGTCTTCCCTTTCTTGGTACATTAGCAACCTACGTAGGTAAATGAAACAGTGATGAAGACCAGGAAAGATATTGCCTATGAAAGCGCTTGAGGTCTAGGTTGAAGTCCTCAAGAAGTTGAGAGCTAATTAGAATATCGCTCAGCAAGTTGCTGATGATTCAGAGTCATATATTAGGGTAAAATCATCACTATCAATATATTTAGCACTGAGCCGTATTACGATTTTGAGGCATCGACTAGCCCCTCCCCTCCAGCTCTGCAAGGCAAGGCAAGTTCGAGTTGTCAAAAACCGAGCAGTTCGAGACACATCATCCAACCCAAAAAGAAGGATTGTTGGCAGGGCCGCGGCGGAGCTGCTCTTGGCATGCATTCCACCTATGCTCGTGACGTGGGACGACCAACATCTACGAATCCGCAGCTGTTGGTGTTTCGAACGGTGAAAGATAAGGGAGCCTTACTGCGCCTCGCTCGCATTTCGTACTGCTCATCGAAAAGTACATATACGAGAAAGAAAATACCCTCCATCAGACCTCTGACTATTACTTCGACAATACTGTTTTGCATGCACATGTGAATCCGACATCACCCAGAGGAGAACAGAAACCAGACAACATGACGGTCAAAACTGACGGAAGATGGGTTGGCTTTACCAAATATACCCCATACGTCACAGCCACCACGCTGGCACTCTCACTGATCGTCCTGGCCTTGTCCTCAGTCCTAGCACATATTGCCAACGGAGTGATTCCTAACAAGGCGTAAGTCTTCTCCCTAGTTAAAGTATCCCCAACTAAAAATCACGCATAGCCAAGTAGTCTTCCACAACATTACAACACCTACAATCTCTATCATTTGCTTTGCCATCTGTCTCCTCGTCAATCCAAAGCCATCCACACACTTGATATTTTCAGTTGTTTTCCTCTTGGGATGGATTGTCCAATTCTCCCTTTGGACTAACTGCGACGGAATCGGGACTGGCGATGGCGACTTTATTGACTTCTGCGCTCAATGGGCAATTTTAATCTCGACATACAGCAGAGCAGCCAGCAGCCCAACCCAATATGCGAGGTTCGCGTTCGCTGTGTTCACAGTCACCTCGCAGGTTGTTGGGGTGGTGTTTGCGGGAATTGCGACCCATCGTGCCAGGAGAGCCGAATTCGAAGAACGAAAGCTGGCGAGCGATGTTCATGGTGGTAGCACTTGAAGATCCCCAGGTGGGGATGAATATCAGCGGTAAGTGGCCTTCGTGCATTTGAGGGAAAGTACACTGACGAATTATAGTCGCTCGAAGGATGAGGAGTGACTCACTGGGGGTTGGTCATTTGGAATATGAATATTTTGAGAAATTTTCCTAATGCTTATGAATGAGACTGGGTGTTGGCTCGTTTTCTCTTTGATAAGGGAGTCGCTAGTCTACATAGTTCTGATTGTTTTTATTTCCTTGCCTGCAGCCTCTGTGTCGAACCCGAGAGGCTAAAATAGCTAGCGTATCATATATGTATAAGAGTATCTGGGCACCTAATTAGATTAAAATCCGCCTCAGTTAAGTCGTTCCCAAAAACCTCGGTGGTGATTCGAGGGTTGAATGAATGGAAGTCCAATTTCATGTGCAAGACTTCATGTGCAGAATTATACGTGTACTCTCCTGGCAGTTTCAATTTACCCTCTTTTGGAAAAGGAACTAGATACGCCCTAAGGTTTCTCTCCGTACTGCCAATTGGCCGCAATAAGTGAATTTTGGTCTCAGGTGAGGTTGGGATCCCTCTCCTCCTATAATAGAAACAACTTTATTCCCTGTAATCTAACACGAAAAGTCTAGTAGATAGTTTTTATTATTTTATCAATCTGCAGGGTGCAGAGGCGAATAGGTGGATATTAGTAAATATTTATATATTCGCCTATACAGATTAAAAAGAAGTCGTAAGATAATCTAGCCCCCGAGTTTAGTTTAATCAAAGAACAATCTCTTATTGGTTTATCTGTACAAATATACTGCCTACGAGTATATGTACTTTTTATATTTATATTACGATATATTATCTTTCAATAATTAAATGGTTTATAATTTATGATAGTTTTAATTAAGTTGAATCTATCTAGGTAACTGCCAACTTTTATATCGCGTTATACGTTATACTGCAAATATATTAAGGTCCGTATAAGCGCAAGTGTAGCCAGATTAAAGGTTAGTAAAATATAACTCAATTAAAATTACTATAATCGGCTAACAATAGTTTGCATCAGATGAAAAAAACAACTTCTCTGAACCATATAAAGGGCATTTTAATACCCTTACCTCAGTTGTTATTTTAGAATTTCAGAATTCAAATATCTTATTTTTTACGGTTATTTTGTAGATCCCTATATTTTTATATTTTTGTTTGCAAATACGTATATCTTTAAAATTTATTTGTTAATCCTTATATAAGTAATAAATTATTAGATTTAATAGTTTTTAATCTTTCTAAAAATTTATTATAATATTAAAATCTATTCGCAATAAGTAAAAAAATATGAATATTTTATAATCTTTTATTCTTTATTTAGGTAAATAAAAGACAATATTATGTAATACAAACTATATAAAATAACTTTAATCAAATTATTATAATAATATATAAAAAATACAAAATAACTAGGAAATTATCAAAAAAAAAAAAATAGAATAATTAATTTAATTTATTGTAATTAATGTAAGAATATATTGTGAAATTGTGGGGGAAAGGCACGTGATTATTGTCGGATCGGTACTAGCGTCAATTGATTAAGTAAACAAAGCTTGGATTCAGAAAAGCCTAATTACAGGGTAAACTCAGGATATTTATAATTTTAAAATTTTATTTTAAAATCTTTTATTAGTTTTTATATTATATATTATATATATAGACTAGCAAAATTTATTATTTATTTAAAACTAATTCCCGTGGTAATTATATGTTATAGAATTTTATGGAATTATATAAAAATTATCTTATAAACTAATTCAATTTTTTTCAGGTAATCTTAGGGAATTTTTTTAAAATATTCTAGACTATTTTTAATTAAATTTAAACTATATTTAAAAT
>Ga0247778_1001022_pt1 | contig 16322 bp, 13 predicted proteins | sample UWRJL049202B5_FD_179939 | JGI IMG/M metagenome (GOLD analysis project Ga0247778, IMG submission 179939) | Plant litter microbial communities from Arlington Agricultural Research Station in Wisconsin, United States - UWRJ-L049-202B-5 | ecosystem: Environmental > Terrestrial > Plant litter >... | reverse complement strand
CCCCGAATCCATCCCTTCTTCAATATTTTCCCAACCTAACCCTACTTATGATTAAAACAACGACTGAAATTTCGCATCAGAATCGCGAGAGATCTCGCTCACGCTCACGCTCCCCTCGACGCAGCCGCCGTCGTTCCTATTCACCACGACGTTCCCGCTCTCGCGATAACCGCAGATCTCGCTCTCCAATGTCAGGAGCAGGTGCTGGCGCAGGTTCGGGTGGTTCAGCTTACGGAGGTGCACCACATAGATCATTCGAGGAGCGCGCTGCCGCACGAGAGCAGATGATGACTAGCCTAAAGGAGTCTTCCCAACAAGACCGCCGTGTCTACGTCGGTAACTTGTCTTACGATGTTAAATGGCATCACCTAAAGGATTTTATGAGAACTGGTTAGTGCACACGGATGGCCGACATCGATTTGGTGCGGAGCAGGGCTGACGGATGTGCCATTTTAGCTGGGGAGGTTTTATTTGCAGATGTGCTATTGCTTCCGAATGGAATGTCGAAGGTGGGCGCCTATACGTAGCTGGCTTTTTGAATTTTTCTTTTTTGGTCATTGAAGGAATGTTGGATTGACGGATTGGGACGCTGTTCCGCGGGAAATGTAGGGATGCGGGTAGGTGCTCCACTATACGATGGCATTTGCTCAGGCGCTGACTTGCTCTAGCATTGTAGAATATGCCACCAGGGAGCAAGCTCAGCAGGCCGTCAACACTCTCAGCAACCAAAATCTCATGGGCAGACTTGTCTACGTTCGAGAAGTAAGTATTGGCGTACACTTTGTCCCAAATCGTCTTGGGCCTGGCTAACAACCCGATTCAGGATCGTGAGGCTGAACCTCGATTCACGGGCCCACAAACTGGCCGCGGTGGCTACGATGGTGGAGGACGTGGTGGGTTCGGTGGCGGATTTGGCGGCGGCATGGGTGCTGGTGGCGGTGGTCGTCAAATCTACGTCTCCAACGTTTGTCATATCCCTCTCCTTTGTTTCAGTCTTGTAGAGTGCCGAGTTGACTTTGAGATCTAGCTTCCGTATACTGTAGGATGGCAAGATCTGAAAGACCTATTTCGTCAAGCTAGTAAGTCCTCCTTCTGTAGCTGACGTGCACATAGTTGGGCGTGATATTAATGGTTTATAAATTAGCTCGCAACGGCGCCGTAATCCGTGCTGATGTTCATGTTGGACCGGATGGTCGCCCCAAAGGCTCTGGTATTGTCGTTTTCGAGTCTCCAGACGATGCACGCAACGCAATTCAACAATTCAATGGCTATGACTGGCAAGGACGTCCCCTCGAGGTTCGTGAGGATCGCTTCGCCAATTCTGGTTCTGGATTCGGTGGACGAGGTGGCTTTGGCCGTGGCGGATTTTCCGGTGGATTTGGAGGTCGAGGTGGATTTGCAGGCCGTGGTGGCTTCCAAAGTGGCTTCGGTGGAAATCGTGGCGGTTATGGAGGCAACTTCGGTGGCCCAGGTGCTGGTGGTTTTGAAGGTGGGGCTCCCGCCGCCTCTGCAGCTCCAAACCCCTTTACCGACTTCGCTACTGCTGGTACTGAAAGAAGTGAGACTATTTATGTCCGCAACGTAAGTTACTCCTTGACAAAAAGCTGCTAGAACTAGCGCTGATTTTGAATAGCTTCCATGGTCTACTAGCAACGAGGATCTTGTCGAGCTATTCACCACTATTGGAAAGGTCGAGCAAGCCGAAATACAGTATGAGCCGAATGGTCGGTCCCGTGGTACCGGCGTTGTTCGATTCGACACGCCTGAAAATGCCGAGACCGCCATTGAGAAATTCTCTGGCTACCAGTATGGTGGTCGTCCGCTTGGTCTGAGCTTTGTCAAATACCAGACTCCTGGTAGTGGTGGGGACGCAATGGAGACCGAGGCTACCAGTTTGACGCAAGACCAGATCATGTAGATGGATTCTACTCTCAATCAACGAGAGTGCCCTTCCGCGTCATGATCCTAACCACTGGTGATCGGCCATTCTCCACGGGAATTCGGCGCACACCTGGTGTTGCAGTCACAAACTGTCTTCTCTCACCCTTTCGTCTGCCGAAAAATCTCCTTTCCTGTAACAACTCCGGAAAAGCATTACACCAAGACTCATCGGCTCTGTTTTGCTTCCTATCTCTTTCCTAATATGCATATTTACTATGTCTGGCAACGAGAACACTCTTCGATTGTGGAACCTAGGGGGCATGTTTCTGCGTTACTCACAAAAGTTTTCTCCTCGGATCAGTCTCATATTGCACACTTTACTTCTAAAGTAGGTATTGCAGACAATACGAAGAATCTCCTCAGGCTTCCTGATATTTGTGAATTAAAAAGATTAGTGATTCAACCCCGTTTCTGCCCCGCACTTTTCAAGTAGTCTAGAACAGCCCCCTACGAATTCATTACAGCATGAGTAAGCCCCAATATTCAAAACTTATTCACTAAACAATCACATAGAATACAATAACATCGCTATCACATGCACCCTCAAACATCAAAAAAGTTTGTGATTCACAGATATGTATCACTGCCCTCTTATTATTCACCCTTTCCGCTGCCCATAAGTCACTTTGGGCTTGAACCGATAAGTACTTAACGTCTCTCTCCTTTGGAATCAACATCTCCAACCAACTTTACGTTCTTCCACACTCAATCTCAACAACTTCTTCCTCGAACACCAACTGACGCTAAAGACATGTGCCAAGTTGCTGGCTTCAGAAATCCCTGCTGCCGTCGTACCTACGTCTTAGTCTCTAAGACCCCCGGCTGTCCTGAGGACTGGCCCAAGACCAAATGTCCACCGGAGTACTGCCTCCAGATACGTCAATACGAGCCTGAAGAAAGAACCACTGGGGTTTGCTGGAGATGCAAGGCCGACAGAGCCGGTGAGCATGGACGTGCAAGGGAACATCGGATACCAAAGATCGACAAAGCATTCTTTGCTGCTCCCCTGCATTACAGTGTGGCGGAAAGAAAGCAGCACGCAGAGGCCCAGGGCCATTGCTGGTACTGCAATGCTAAAGGTAGCTGCTACAGTTGTGGGTCTAAGCAAATACCTCTCAAGGAACCCCCCGCACTCAACCGTCAACCAGATGTCTGCTGGTATTGCAATGCCAACGAATACTGCCGGTCATGCAGACGAGGAGATATACTCAAAGAAGAGGACCCAATCTCCCTCACATTCACCGCATCAAACAAACGATCGCGATCCTCAATGACTGGAGCAAGCCAAAGTCGTACCAACAATAGTAATAAGAGGTTCAAGGTGGAGAGCCTAGATTCCAAGGCTTCGGTACGGGCTTCGGTGTCTATGAGATCCCATTACAACTACCACCAGGCCAACGCAGTACCTCACCCATACTATAATACTCCTCAGCCATACACCTCTCCTCTTCCCTCCTCTACAGTCACATTCAGAGGTCCCTCCGACCTGTCCTCCCACGGACCTCATGAGCCGCAAGGTTTCTACCCGGATATTCCTAACATGAGTTCTCATGGCTGGCAACCTGTAAACCAAGAAAGCCGTGCTATCGGTGGTCAGGACAACTATGGCCACACTACGGAATACCAAAGCGACACAGGCTCTGTCAACGGTCAATACACCGACCTCAATCATCTATCACAACAAATTCAGCAGTACCCTGATGGCGGCCTCGGCTTCCCAAGCTCTGACCAGACTCCGATGAATGTGGTATGTGATTAATCTCCATCCCTGTACTAGTTATTGAGATTGATATAGTTGCCGTCCGAATTTGATGTTAGCTATGCCTACGGTGGAGTCGAAGATACGGGTAAGGACGACTTTAGCCGTTACCTTGAGGATGGTCAGTACAGTTATCCAACTGCTGTGAACTCAGCAGATCTGCACTCTTTAACCCGCCCCTGAAGATTTGCACCTGCGGGCATATTCATTATTATTATCATTATCAGCATTATCAGCATCATCAACCTTTCGACTTCTTGGGTGGGCGGAGATATTTTTTTGGGCGCAGGCCCTGGTGGAATACTTCTACGGTGTACATATGTATTATATGGGTGGCATTTTTATTTTTGGTACGAGATTCTCTTCTGTTCCTCCATGCGGAAGATGTTACTAACCCATACATAGATTATGGTTCTACACCCTATCTTGCACATATCCAGTTTCTTGCTCATATACATCATTTACATACCACATACAACAGTCCTTACCGGTACAACATCGACATATATTCTTAGCGCGGGACATGGGGTACATACATAGCGGTTAATTTGGGGGTTCTGGCGCTATCGGAGGTTACACATTTACATTTGGAGGGAGAAGAAATGCCTGGATTTTAACCTTGAGGTCCATTCATGACTGCGTGACATGTGACCGAAATGCTCATTCGTGAAAAAAATGGTATATCCTCAAGCGCCAGACCAAATGCCTTCCAGATTCCAGGCAGCAATATCCCGTTCCATTCCCAGTTCACGCTTTTTCTTTTTTAATCTCGATGGCCCCTGGCACTGTCCCCACAGCACCAACACCACCCTGCTTTCTCTTCTTCGCCTTCAACCTCTCCTTTGCCTTGCTCCGATCCCTCTTCTTCAGCCCGCTCATCCCCGTCTTGCACACTTCCGCATACTTTGCAAAAAAACCCTCTAAAGCATCTGCTTCCACGACCGTGCTCAGCTTGATCTTCTTCTCCCGTTTGTCTTTGCTCTTGCCGTTCGTGGCCCGGATAATGAGCGGAAGTGGATGCGAGAGGTTGAGGTCGGGGAACAGTTGGCTGGGAGTCGTCTCTGCGTCTTCTGTCTTTACATCTGCACCTAAAAGCACTGTTTCTGATGAGCATTTACTAATTGTTTGAGGGAGGCGAGGGGACTCATACTGCGTTTTTGGGTCAGGTATATGGAGCCGTGGCTGGATGACTCGAAGAGCTGCGACAGCTTGAGGAAGAACTGGTGAGAGCGCGATGTTAGTCAATGATTGCTGTTTTTCGCAGACATAATTACGCACTTCATTGTTACTCAGGTGTTTTTCTGACATGTTGTTTGTGGTCTGACTGGAACTGGAGTTGGAGGTCGGATGGTGGGGTTGTGGGGTCCGTGTTTTTGGGGACCAGCATTTGTGCCGCCAAAATAATTTTTTAGAATCATCCGCATCATTTGGAACATTATGGCACCTCCAAAATTGAAGCTGCCTAGGCAAATTATCGACCAGCTAGGTGTCGACCCATATGTGTCTTCTTCTTCGAATCGAAAGCCTCGCCCTGCAGGACGAAAAGACCTTCGAAAGGCAGCCAGAGCTGAGAAGAAGGCCCGGCATGGACCCCCGCCCGCAAAGAGGAAAAAAGTAGATCATTTACCAGCACGGGAGGAGAGCGCACCCAAGCCCAAGCCAATATTAAAAGCTACGAAAAAACCGGATCCTATACCTGCTAAGCGCGAGGCCCATCCAGGGTCGCCTTCTGCCACAATATCGAAGACTATAAGGAACAAGTTAACAGAGGAGGACGAGGAAATCGCAGCGCTGGAGAAGAAGCTTGGATTGAAAGGCAAGAAAAAGCGCTTGGCAGATGCTGGATTTGATGATTTGTTAGAAGGATTAGAAGCAGAGGAAGATTCAGATGCTCAGGACCATAAGAAACGGAAAGCTGAGGGTGACGAGTGGTTGGACAGGAAACGGGCAGAAGCACGGCAAAGGAGGGGTCTCCCGAATAACTTTGAAGAAGAGGAGGACGAGGAGGAAGACAGGTCATTTGGAGAGGAAGATCTGGATAGCGAAGATGACGATGGGGCATCTGATATGTCTTTGGATGGACCAGAGTTCCCAGATGATGAATCGAGCGACGATTCAGACGGACCGGGAGATGATGGAAAGGTCTTAGACGCAGATATCGACTTCGAGGACTTCGATTCGGACAATGACGACGAGAACGAGCAACCAAGTCTTCCACGAGTCCGTGAAAATCCTTATGTAGCACCGGTCTCCGGCGACGCTCCTCAGAAATATATACCTCCCTCCTTACGAAAGCCAGTGGCCACCGATTCAGAGGCTCTCGTTCGCCTACGACGTCAGACGCAAGGTTTAGTCAACAGGCTGACGGAGTCGAATCTCATCTCCATCGTGGGCGACATAGAGAAGCTCTATCGAGACCATCCCCGACAGCATGTTACCTCGACACTCGTGGACCTCTTATTGACGTCCGTTTGTGAGCCCACAAGTTTACCTGATACTCTCATCATTCTCCCTGCTGGATTCATTGCCGCTGTCTATAAACTTATTGGTATGGACTTCGGGGCACAGATCGTTCAAAGAACCGTTGAGCTTTTCGATGAGCATTATTCCTACGCTACAACGGATCCAGCAGGGCCCGCCGCGGTCACTTCTTGCAGCAGCAAAGAGACATCAAATCTCATAATGCTACTGTCGCAGATATATAATTTCCAGGTCATTGGAAGCAATCTGCTGTTCGATTACATTAGACTGTTCTTGGAGAAGCTATCAGAATTGCATGCCGAATTGTTGCTAAAGATCATTCGTACATCTGGCCCGCAATTGCGGAGAGATGACCCTTCGTCCTTGAAAGACATCGTTTCAATGCTTCGACAAGCTGTTGCTAGCGTTGGGGGAGAAGAGCAGCTATCAGTCCGCACGAAGTTCATGATTGAGACTATCAACGACCTCAAGAACAACAAAATGAAGACGGGAGGAGCTGCCTCTGCGGTTACATCTGAACATACGGTCCGTATGAAGAAGACTCTGGGAACACTCAATACTCGGAGTAGTATCAAAGCAAGCGAGCCGCTGCGGATAGGGCTCAAGGACATCGAGGGCTCCGACAAAAAGGGCAAGTGGTGGCTTGTGGGTGCCAGCTGGACGGGCAATGGCGACGAAGTTAGGCCTGCTCTTAATGATCCAGCTCAAGTGGGTAGTCATCCAGTTCGAGGGGAGAATCATCCACTTCAAGTGGATGATTCTCTCCCAACTTCGGATCTGGTTCAACTCGCTAGAGAACAGGGCATGAATACAGATATCCGCATCGCTATATTCGTCGCTATCATGGACGCATCGGATTATAAGGATGCGCACCTACGGTTAATGAATTTGAGACTCAAAAAAGTCCAGGAGTATGAAGTCCCAACTGTTCTGGCACATTGTGTAGGATCGGAAAAGACTTACAATCCGTATTATGCACTAGTCGCGAAGCGCATATGTGGTGGTGATAAGAAGCTCAAAACCTCATTTCAATTCTGTTTGTGGGACATTTTCAAGAAGATGGGCGAGTCAGATGAAGAAGAAGAGGTGGTTGAGGATGAGAATATGGATACAAGACGTATCGTCAACCTTGCAAAGATGTTTGGAAAACTCATAGGTGGAGGTAGTCTTAGCCTCACCGTCTTGAAGAAGCTCAACCTGAGCTATTTACAACCAAAGACGAAGATCTTTATGGAGGTCTTGTTCATCACGATCTTTCTGGAGTCTCAGAGAGAATCGAGGTCTAAGAGAGACGAGCAGTCAGTTGTCAATATCTTGGACAAAGTCAAATACATACCACAGTTCATTACAGGGCTATTGTACTTTTTGAAGAAGGTCGTCAGGAAGACGGACATCGCGGGAGGCAAGAAGCAAGATGCTATAGTGAAATGGGCCTGTAAAATTGCGCGAGATACCCTGGAGTCGTTTGTGGCTACTGATGAATAAGTAGACTAATCATAATCATGGAACTTTCGAACCCTTCAGTTCCAGCTTCTCCCGCTGATTGCCAGTACAAATATTGGCTTCATTCTAGAATTTATCATATTTTGCCTTTGAGTGCTTAGTGAAATCTGAAATCTTGCGGCTAAACGTGGAAGGCTGTTTCACGTGATTCGGAAAAGATCGCTGTTCTGTCTCATCAAAAGCTCTGGGCTCTGTCCCGAAGATATCTGATCCAAACCGCAACCTCCTCCTTAAAGATGTTTCGAAGCTTATTAATGCCCCGGGCGGCCGTCAGGTCAGCTTTCAAGCAATCCTCACCGTATGTCTTGCCCCAATTGCTCTGCGCCGTCCCGTACCAAGAGCTGACCTTGAAATTCAAAGCCTTCCTACAGTAGTCGCCCCTTCAGCAATTGCGAGATTGTCGAAACGCAGCTATGCCACCGAGGCTGGTGAGTACTCTATACGCATGGACACAATGAGCGGCAGCTGATTCGGAGCAGAGGAGAAGGATTTGGTCATTATTGGAGGTGGAGTCGCGGGCTATGTCGCTGCGATCAAGGCTGGCCAGGAAGGCATGAAGGTACTGCGCAAATCCGGACACAAGCTCCTCAAAAGAGATTCTCTTACTTTTTGACAGGTTGCATGTATCGAGAAGCGTGGCACACTCGGTGGAACGTGTTTGAACGTTGGGTGTATACCTTCGAAAGCTCTTCTCAACAACTCGCATCTCTATCACCAGATTCTCCACGACACAAAGGGCCGTGGTATCGATGTCGGAGATGTCAAGCTTAATTTGGGGCAGATGATGAAGGCAAAGGATACTGCGGTCACTGGCTTGACGAAGGGTATCGAGTTCTTGTTCAAGAAGAATGGTGTTGAATACATCAAAGGCGCTGGGGCTTTCACAAACGAGCACGAAATCAAAGTCAACCTTTCTGAAGGAGGGGAGCAGACAGTCCGAGGCAAGAACATTATTATTGCCACTGGAAGTGAAGCTACACCTTTTCCCGGCCTGGAAATTGATGAGAAGAGGATCATAACCAGCACTGGAGCTCTGGCGTTGGACAAGGTCCCAGAGACTATGGTTGTCATCGGAGGTGGTATTATCGGTCTGGAGATGGGTTCAGTGTGGTCAAGATTGGGTTCCAAAGTCACAGTTGTGGAGTTTCTTGGGCAAATTGGTGGACCAGGAATGGACGCTGAGATTTCAAAGGCTGCCCAAAAGACACTGAAAAAGCAAGGAATCGACTTCAAGCTGAACACCAAGGTGTTGGGAGGGGATACTAGTGGTGATAAGGTCAGCCTTGAGGTAGAAGCTGCGAAGGGCGGCAAAAAGGAGACGGTAAGCATGTATAATGACTGTGAGCCAAAATGTCACTAACTTCATGAGCAGCTCAATGCCGATGTTGTACTCGTCGCCATCGGTCGACGTCCGTATACAGCCGGTCTCGGATTAGAAAATATTGGTCTGGAGACCGACGACAAGGGACGATTGGTCATCGATTCAGAATACCGAACCAAAATCCCCCATATTCGCGTTATCGGAGACTGCACGTTTGGTCCCATGCTTGCGCATAAGGCCGAAGAGGAAGGTGTTGCCGCAGTTGAATATATCAAGAAGGGATACGGCCACGTCAACTATGGAGCCATCCCCTCAGTCATGTACACACACCCAGAGGTCGCGTGGGTCGGTCAGAACGAACAAGAAGTCAAGGCTTCTGGTGTGAAGTACAAAGTCGGCACCTTTCCCTTTTCGGCAAACTCGAGAGCAAAGACAAACCTCGACTCCGAGGGTCTTGTCAAGATGATTTCTGACGCTGAGACGGATAGAATTCTTGGTGTCCACATTATCGGACCCAATGCCGGGGAGCTGATTGCGGAGGGAACGCTCGCCATCGAATACGGAGCATCAAGTGAAGATATTGGACGTACAAGTCACGCACACCCAACACTTTCGGAAGCGTTCAAGGAGGCTGCAATGGCAACGTATGGCAAGGCGATCCATTACTAAGTGTTTCTTGGAATGAGGCTTTCGTTTGGCTGAATTTGCAATGGTTTTGAGTGTGAGCATAGCTGGAGCATCGATTCCTGTGTAAGATAGATTACATAAAATAAATTATATGGCGCAACAAGAGCCATCAATGCAGAACTTTCACTCTAGACCGTGCTCAATCCTTGACGCATTCCATCCTGAGGACGCACACATATGTGGGCTAAAAAGCAGCTCGCGGCGGTAGGGAAAACGCGTGATGTAGACTTGCACTGCACCAGAAAGTCCGTGTCACAAAGGCCTGAAATTATTCTGAAATACACGTAAAAATCATGGAATCAGTCGCCTCTTAGACCCTTCTTCTCCCCACCCTCCTGATCCTACTAACGAATGGCATACTACTCCCGACCTGAACGCCACCGAAACGCCAGCCGGGGGCTTTGCATCAAACATGCATGTCAATAACGACTCAAGGTCATGCCCCTACGGCCGAGCCCTCCAAAACCTCCCATACTATAGCCTCGACGTCTTCTTGTCAGTCCGCTGAGCCCATTACCACTGCCATAACTGGGCATCAGAAGGCCTGCAATGTTGTTTCCTTGGAGTTGATTTCGGGAATGGAGGTTGCTGCATCGAACCGGTGTCAGCACCTGCCAAAGCGGAGTGAACATAAGCCGAGGACTCAAAGATAGACTTACTATCCGGCATATCCATAATCCTCACAATAATCACAGTGGGAACAGGTGCAGCCATACTGATCAAGCTGTAATGCAGCACTTATGTGGTACTCCCTTTCAGCGCAAGATGCACACACATGTCCCCCATTGTAGTCTTCGTAGCAGTCATAGCAATTGTCATAATGACGCTGACCTCCAAAACTCCTGCCAGAGTTGAAAAGACCGCCGCCATTAAGGCCGCTGAAGCCGCCAGTGAGAAAGCCGCGGGGGCGAGACATGAGGCTGTTTCTGCCTTGCAGGGAGAACATGTTAAGAAGCGAGAAGAAACGGTGCGTGTTGAATATGCGTGGGTTATAAGTTCATGTTATTGAGTCGTGCTGTACCCGAAATATGTTCGAGGGTGGTGGGCTGGACGTCTCGCTTTATAGGAAAAGGGGGTCCTCAACCGCGGAGTTCGCACGCCGTAAGGCAACAACGAGGCTTGCGAACTCGCAGTATGGTTCTCTCTTGTGCGGTGAGAATGGCCATAACAAGTGCCGAGCGAAAGTCTGGGCGGCCTAGTCCGTACAACGGACTAAACCAACTGAAGACAAGAAGTACTTTGTCTGGTCCTCGAACACGAAATGGCGTATGCGGTGAACTTCAAACGGGAGAGTTTTCTTACTCTGAGCATAAAAAAGCTGTAACGTAGCACTAGCAAGAGCCTATTGGAAACGACGCAGTGGTCCTGGTTGGGTATAAGTGCTTGTTGGGAGACTCGGCGTCTTGGGATGTAGCAAACACTTCTGCGCGCAGCGGTCAATCTCTTACGCGCCCAAGAAAGAGTGTCTTAGAAATCAACATCGATCGATATCTAAGGGGCAAATGACCTTTCGACGCTCGTTGGCAAAGCCACAGATCAGCGGTGGACAACCACCCAGACCGTGTTCTAACTTCTCGGAACCAAAGAGGGAGGCGGTATGTGACCTTGGTACTTCCGCCCAGCCTCCTTCCCCAGCCCATATGACTATGAAAGACATGAATAATGGCACCACATTGCTTAATATTTCGAGTCACATCCCCTCATCTCGGGCAGATCTCAGCCCATCGAAGGTTCTGCCGCTCGCCTCAACTCTCAACCAACAGAGAGGAACACAGATTTGTTCTCGAAAATGACTCAACGTTCTCCGTATCACGCATGAGATTGTAATACCACACAACGACCCATCAAGAACGGCGAAACATTTTCCTCCGATATGGGTAAGTAAAGACGGGCAAACAAACAAGAGCCTCCTCGTGATTATCAAATATCAGCGGCTATGTTTACGACGACGAATATATAAGCGGGGTACACTTGTAAATGCTTTAAGGTTTACTATAAAAATTTGGACAAAACGGAAAATTCACGGTGGGCAACTTTGCCGTTGTATGAGAAAGATAGGTAGTGAGAATGAGGTCGTCGTCAGTACCCCACGCCCACATGCAATTCAGGGGGAAGTTTTTCTTTCTAAGCGAGGGGAGCCCAAGTGGGGCCGCGGAGCCTTGACGGCAGTTGCAGCTCTCTCACCGTCTTAGAATTGTGGCGCGGCGAAATCGTTCAATACAATTCGTAAATCGACTAATCCGGGAGCTTTCTGGTTCTGCCAACTTTCCTCGATACCTACACCCACGATCCCGACATCAATTGCCTCAAAAGGTAATCTGCCATGCCACCGACAAAAGCTGCGAGCCGGGTAGAGACACTATTGTCTCGAAGAGAGGTTGAGGGTCTCATTGCTGAGGGGAGGTCGATAATAATCGTCAACCAGAAGGTTTTGAAGGTAGACGCATGGCTGAAGTACCACCCTGGAGGGGACAAAGCTATCATGCACATGGTTGGGAGAGATGCCACAGATGAAGTCAATGGGTAGGTTTTGCTTCTTTGAACACCTGAACCGGCTAACATTTGTTTCCCCAGATTCCATTCCCCAGAAGCACGACAGCAAATGATGAGATACCGGATTGGCAGAGTAGAGGGACGATGGGTAAACTTTGTGCCACCCATTCAAGGCGGGAAGTTTCGACGATATATCGAAGGAGTAGCGGACGAGGAGGAGGGGCAGACCGGCGACGTGGAAATATGCCCTATCAGCACTGAGACGTCGAGAACTCCATCGCCCGTTTTCGATACAGAAGCCCTTAGTGTTCGCAAGCGCGGGGCTTCGAAGAATAATATTCTCAGATCTTCAGCGTCTTCGGTGTCGTCTGTTTCCGAACCGGATGATGGTTTGTCGTGGCTAGACGCGCACACAAAGGAGCAAATCGATTTGGATATTGCCAAGTACCCATCTCTGGACCTGGCGACCCAAGACGAAGTTATTCGGAAATATCGTTTGCTGGACGAACGTATCCGATCAGAAGGCTTGTACGATTGCAATTACTCGGCCTATACCATCGAATTTGTGCGCTACGCCTTCCTCTTCTCCCTATTTTTCGGCTTTCTTAAGCTGGGGTGGTATACGACGAGTGCGGTATTCTTGGGATGCCTGTGGCATCAGCTTGTGTTTACTGTCCATGATGCAGGCCACATGGGTATAACGCACGGTTTCCACACGGATACAGTCATTGGAATTCTAATTGCAGACTTTATTGGAGGGCTGTCCGTTGGCTGGTGGAAACGCAATCACAATGTCCATCATATTGTGACAAACTCTCCAGAGCATGATCCTGATATTGAGCATATACCTTTCTTCGCCATATCGCATCGATTCTTAGAGTCCTTGACTTCATCGTTCTATGAGCGTGTCATGACCTACGACGCCTTTGCTCAGTTCCTATTGCCATATCAAGCATATTTGTATTACCCAATACTCGCGCTAGGGCGGTTCAATCTTTACTTCTTATCCTGGGAATACCTGATTCGAGGGCTTGGGCCGAAGAGAGGACCAGCGTGGTGGCACCGATGGCTTGAAATTACTGGCCAAGTCTTCTTCTGGTACTGGTTTGGATACGGGATTCTCTACAAGACCATCCCTACCAATTCTGCACGATTTGCTTTCGTCATGGTCAGTCACATGGTAACTATGCCATTGCATGCACAAATCACATTATCACACTTTTCCATGAGCACGGCGGAGCTTGGACCGCACGAATCATTCCCGCAAAAGATGCTTAGAACGACCATGGATGTCGATTGCCCACAGTGGCTTGACTTCTTCCATGGAGGTCTGCAATTCCAAGCCATTCATCACCTCTTCCCGAGGATGCCACGGCACAATCTTCGTAGGACTCAGAAATTGGTGCAAGAATTCTGTACTGATGTCGGAATCCCCTATGCGCTTTACGGCTTCGTAGACGGCAGCAAGCAGGTGATTGGAAGGCTGGGAGAAGTCGGGAGGCAGGCAGCAATTCTTGCCAAATGCCAGAAGACTATTGCGGACAGAGGGGACGTTCTTCACGGGCATTGAGGCCTTGTAGATCTATAAAATGCTCATGTTTCGCGCAGGCGTTTGGTTCATAGGCTACCTCACATAGCGCTGAAGATCGCCTCCCGTGAGAGCCTAAGACTTCGGGCAATAACATCTCTTCACATACATTGAAATACGTTATGCAGAGCCGTCACAAGTCTTTCATCAGTGGGCACCCTCTGCGATGATTACCTAATTGTGATAAAGATTATTTCAGATGTCTGTTGATGCAGGTAGCCGTATATTCATCTATCCTGTCTCATAATTTTCGAGGGCTTGGGTTCTTGTTAAGCTATTGGACAAGCGTACTTTGGATCACCGCAATTTCGGGCAGGGAATTGGCTCTCGGGCAATTCATCGCAGATAAATGTCAGCATCAAATTGCCAGATCCTTCAGAGCGGTTGGTTCATAGCTGCTACCAGTAGCTCAAACAACAAACGCAAGCCAAGACCGGGCAAGGATCTGAAAGGTAGGCTTTCATCGTTCTTTCGTTTCTTTTGTGCCCAGCTCCCAACCGCTCTTCAAGCCACTATCCCCAACGCCAGCTCTGCTTACTTGCAAAAGAAAAAGGAAATAACGAATGATCATCAGATCACCAAGCATGCTGAATGAAGGGAGCCAGTATTGCAGAGCTTCCTTGCTTTTGCGGCCGTCACACCATCGTGACTTTCTTCATCAAATAGTCGTCTGCCATTTGTTATTAGATTAATTTCAATGCACTCTCGCGGGAAGACGGCCTGCACTCTCGCGGGAAGACGACCCATGAGCATAGCGGGTTCGCCTGCCGATGGCGTCTGATGGACCAGCAGTCTTTTTGGTGAGACATGGGGATTTAACAGACTAGGGCCTTTGGGTGCAGATAAAGCCGCGAGTTAGCTGGCAGAAACGTCTGTTTGTTCTGCTAAGGGAAGCCGCACTTAGACATACGCTCTTTGAATGCATGCGATGGATCTGGGCAATAGCCAGTGAGATTTTTCCCGATGGGGTTGTTCATGTTTGCTTTTTTTGACACGGGTACTGGGAGGAAGCAGTCAGATATCAAATGCGGGTATGCACGTTATTTTCTCTTCTCGTAGCTGAGCATCATATCATCGGGATCAAGAATGAATGTGTTAGAACCCGATTCGAGTCCTAGACTCCCACGAACCGGTTACCGAGTCTAATTTCTCTAACAGAAAAAGCAAAAAAAAAGATCTCCACTATATGCACAAACATGAATATATAATGACTTGAAATTTCCGCTGTATGAATGTGCCCACCAGAACTACTCACAATTGATCTTCATACCTACTCTATTAAAAGGCTCCTGGATATTTTGACTGGTGTACGTACCATTCCAGTGCACAATATTTCCGCTACCTCTTCCACACTCCCATCTTATACACCAAGTCGTCCCCAATCGATCTAAACATGCCTCAAAAGACGAAGCATTCAGATGCTGACAGAATGGCGAGAACTCAGGGGAAGGATGTAAGTTTGCGATGATGTTTCTTGGTTTCAAAGAGCTCACAACAATAGTCGGAAGTGGCAAAACGATTCAAGAAAGCTGCCCAGAGGAACTATGGCAAAAGTGGCAGCAATGGAAAGGGCGACGAGCATTCCAACCAGAAAGAGTGCCCTGAGCCTAATATGAGGAACGGAGGTCGATGTACAGAGCACGAACCTTGCTGGCGTCATGCACGTCCAAGCTAGTGACTTATGATAGGGATTGGTGTAGACCGGAGTCAATGGGGATGGCGTGATGGATGTAGATCTCTTGCGGTCTTGTATTAGGTTTACGAGCTTAACCTGGGTTTGGTCTTGAGGTTCCTCTTCTGTGTATGGTTTGGAAGGTTTAAATGGAATTGCTTTTTCAGGTATCGACACAAAAAGAGCGATGCCTATGAGACATCATTACAGCAGCAAACTAATGGGACTACTGTTGATGAGCCAGCGCCTGCAAACTAAGTTGTGATTCGACTTGACTTGATTAAAACGACTGTCAACATGTAAAATTACATTCGTGGCTACTTTTCGTCCCGATCGCCGCTGAGCTTTCGAGGACGGGAAGTACCCAGATTCTGCAGCCGGCTGATTCAAGGTCTGAGCCAAGCCATAATAAAAGATGCGAATGAGATCCGGTAGACGAAGAGCCTCAACGCTCCTGCTTATCAGATCAGCAACTGTGGAGGGTTGGACGGTGACTGTGAAGAAAAAGGAAGCAGAGCGCCCAGCTCGAATAAACCTAGACGACCACTACAGCCCGGGTTGGTCTTGCAGTAGAGGACCGCTCAATGCTTGAAATATATGGAATGACGAGAAAGGATAACACGCGCTCGATGATGATGTTGTTGCGATACCGCAATTACAGGGTAGGAGCAGGAGCAAACAGCGCAGGGATCGTTGCAGCCGAGCGAGATTCAAGCTTCCAAGCTTCCAAGCTTCCAGGATTCTGGACTGATCCGATATGTACCATGCACCGTAACAACATCCGAGCTGCGTATTCCTGCCCTGCGTATTCTAACAGAGCCTCGGACCTCGAAAAAACCCCCCCCCCCCCCCCCCCCTCCTCTCACCAAAATTTCCC
>Ga0247778_1001021_pt1 | contig 16474 bp, 20 predicted proteins | sample UWRJL049202B5_FD_179939 | JGI IMG/M metagenome (GOLD analysis project Ga0247778, IMG submission 179939) | Plant litter microbial communities from Arlington Agricultural Research Station in Wisconsin, United States - UWRJ-L049-202B-5 | ecosystem: Environmental > Terrestrial > Plant litter >... | reverse complement strand
TGGCGGCATCAACGAATCGACGGTTGATGAATTCCTGAATACCACCGATGAAATACGCCGCAAGGAATTGGGTGGCACACTGCTGGCAATCGCAGCCTATGATGCAGCCAATCTCGTGGCGGAAGTGTACCGGGAATCGCATCGCCGCGGGCTCATCCCGCCGCAGCGTGCCCAGAACGCGGGGCGGTTCATATTCAGTGCTATCACTACGCACCGCAGCAAACCTGCCTTCATGGCACTGGCTTCGCGGCTTCAGCAGCAGTCCGCAGTTGCATAACAGAGGTAATTAGTATAGAATAACAGGGTTATATCAACTCAGTTCGCATCCCCTAGTGAGTGCGGGCTTTAACCGAAGGAGTGATTAGATGAGTGAATCTATCAATCAGCAATACGAAATTGCAATCCTATATGATCCCGATCTGGAAATCGATCTGGAAAAAGCAACCAGCCGCGTGGAGAAGATCTTCACCGACAACGGGGCCACCATCACCAAGACTGACAACTGGGGTAAGCGCAAGCTGGCTTACACCATTGCCAAGCACGACATGGCCGTCTACGTATTTTACAGCGTGGAAATGCCTGGTGCCAACGTGCAGAAGCTGGAAAGCATCCTGAACATCACCGACGAAGTGATCCGTTTCATGATCAGCAAGCCAGACCTCAAGGCTATCGCCAAGGCAGAAGCTGCCAAGGCGCTCAAGCTGGAGCAGGCTGCCAAGCGCGGTGATGCAGCTGATAGCGACGAAGACGAGGAATAGGTATGGAGCGTTTAACCGGAGAAGGGGCCCGATCGATTGAGCTGTCCCTCAACCCGATAAAGCGCCTGGGGCAGCTAGCAGAATATGGTGCAGGGTTCGGACTTAAGAAGACAGGTATGAGCCCGCTCCCACTGTTTCTTACCAGGGGTGACTTAGTTCGTGCGGCTGATGCGAGCGAGCAGGCTCAAGCCACACTTGACACTCTTGAGCAGGCAGAGTAATTTGGAAAGTACTAAATAACATTCGGACATAGTTTCCGGAGGAGGGAAATGCCACATGGCACGTAGTTTCAACCAAGTAGTTCTAATGGGGAACCTAACTCGAGATCCAGAGCTTCGGCAGACACCGAACGGTCAGCAGGTCTGTAGCTTTAGCTTAGCGCTCAACCGCAGTTACAAGGGTGCAGACGGCAACTGGCAGGAAGCAACCGATTTTATCGATGTTGTTGCGTGGGGTCCACTCGGCGAGCGCGTTGCGCAGTATCTGAGCAAGGGCCGCCCATGCCTGGTCAACGGCCGGCTGCAAAGCCGCAGCTGGGAGCAGGAAGGCCAGAAGCGGAGTAAGGTAGAAGTCGTGGCACAGGATGTAACATTCCTGGGCGGCGGCGAAGGTGGCGGACAGGGCGGCAATGGCGGCTCCGGCGGTGGTTACCAGGGTGGAAGCTCTGACAGCGGCAGTTCCAGCAGCAAGCCGGCCCCGAGCAAAAAGCAGGATGATGTCGTTATCGAAGATATCGGCGATGATCCTATCAATTTAGACGACATCCCGTTTTAACAAATTTAGAGCGCGCATTCTGAGTGTTAGCTCTGCGGCTCCGATGCTCACCGTATTTTTAATACGGCTCCGCTTCGGTGCTCGGCTAACATCACAGACTGCATCACTCTAAATCCGTTAAAACCTACTATTTAAGAAAGTAAGGAATTAGTACAATGGCAAAGATTTTTAAACACCGGACAGACGTCGCGTACTTCGACTACAAGGACTTCAAGACCTTGCAGCGCTACGTAAACCAGTACGGCCAGATCGAAACCCGCAAGAAGACCGGTCTGACCGAAAGCCAGCAGCGCCACTTGGCACAAGCCATCAAGCGCGCCCGGCACATCGCATTGCTTCCATTCGTAGCAAACTCATAAGCCAGGTCTTTCTATGCGGGCCCGGAGCGTGAGACAATACAGGTAATGGACAATCAATCGCCGTTCCTGGCAATGCAGCGCACCGAGACGCAGATAAAAGCTTTGCTGCGTACGCTCGATACAGACTTGTTGCAGCCCAATGAAAAGAAGGCCGTAGCAAGTCTGCGTCGCTTCAGCAGCGAAACGCGGTTAGATATCCGCGATTACGAACTCAGCGAAACGCGCGAAGAACAGCTCAAAAAAGCTGCTGCTGCCCGCAAAGGACTCGACCGCTTGCGCGGGCATCTGCTTGCAGCCGGCGACGTGTTCGGTCCGGCCGACATCGCCCAGCTGGACGCACAGCTCGAACACATAAAAAGCAGGGTATTGTAAATGAATGTTCCACAAGCAATCAAGCTGCTGCTGGATTCCATAAATACGCGTAACCAGATGGCGGGTGGCACGTTCGCAGCCTTCGGTGGCAGTACTGGCAATATCGCCATGCTGCAGCGGGATGCGAATGCAGCAATCACGCTGTGGCGGGACACGCATAATACTGCCGGCCTCAGGCAGTTGACTGCCACGCTGCAGGCGTATGGCAACCTGACTACCACTGAATACGAACAGATCATGAAAACTCTGGATGGAGAAGCAGCCTGATGGAACTACCCAGAAGCGCAGTCGCGGTCGTAGAGATGGCCGAGCATTTCGTAGTTCAGCGCCGGCCTAATCTTCCCGGCGAGCTTGCGTACCCCGGCATGCTACAACTGCTGGGCGGAAGCGCTAACCCCGGAGAATCGCTAGCCGAAGCAGTGCTGCGCGAACTGGGCGAGGAGACTACACTCAACACGAACCATCTGGTTGCCGAACCGGAGTGGGAAGGGCCGTACACTAGTGAGGATAAAGCTGGAAAGCCGCTTGAACGCTACGTGGGGCTGTTCCGGGTTGCGGTCGCCGAGCCGTTCACGCTGACGGAACAGGGCGAGCTGGTACACGTCGGCAAGACTCCCGAAGCGGTCGATGCGATAGCTATAGAGGCCACGCCGTTCGCGCATTGGGCATTAATGAGAGTTTATAGAAACAGGAGATAACTACCATGGCATTAAGTATTACCAACCTCAAAAAAGGCGTGCTGTTCCAGATGGACGGCATCCCATACCGTGTCGTCGATTATAACCAGAAGGTGATGGGCCGTGGTGGCTCCATCGTGAACGTACGCATCAAAAGCGTACTCGACGGCAAGGTGCTCGACAAGACGTTCAAAGGCAACGAAACCGTAGACAGCGCCAGCGTGACCAACCAGGCTGCGCAGTATCTGTATAGTGACGGCGACACGTTCCACTTTATGAACCCCGAAACCTTCGAGCAATTCGAAATCGCTGCGGACCTGGTGGGCGACGGCGCAGGCTACATGAAAGAGGGCGACGAAATCCAGCTGCAGTTCTTTGATGAACGCGTCATCAACGTGGAACTCCCAAAGAACGTTGCATTGCTGGTAACCTACGCCGAAGATGTAGTAAAGGGCGACACCACCAGCAACGTGCAGAAGGATGCCACGTTGGAAACGGGCATTACCATCAAGGTGCCGGCATTCATCAAGCAGGGTGATCTGATCTCTGTCGATACCGCCACAGGCGCATACCGCGAACGGGTAAAAGAATAATGGAAACAGGCAGAACCGCAGAAGATATGTTCGCCGTACACCGTGATGCGCTACAGATAGAGCTGGGCGAACGGGTATTGGAACACATAGTTGTGGTTAAACCCCAGGCAGACCCTACTCAAGCTGCCGAACAAGCGACTGAGTAACCATGAAACAGCGATTGGACGTAGTACTGGCAGAGCGGAAGATGGTTTCGAGCCGTTCGCAGGCCGAAAGCTACGTTCGGCTCGGGCAGGTAAAGGTGAATGGTGCCGTCGCGACGAAGCCAGGCGTCATGGTGTCCGAAACAGACGATATTGTACTGGCTGCCGGTGAACAATACGTCGGCCGTGCCGCGCTCAAACTCAAGAGTGCGGCAGAGGTTTTCAAGCTCGATTTTGTCAACAAAACAGTGCTGGATGTGGGCAGTAGCACCGGTGGGTTTACGCAATATGCATTGCAACACGGTGCCGCCAAAGTGTTTGCCGTGGATGTGGGTACCGACCAGCTCCATCCGTCGCTCCGGGGCGACCCACGCATAGAGCTACACGAAAAAACTGACATCCGTGATTTTACCACCCGTGAGCACATCGATATGGTGGTGGGTGATGTGTCGTTCATATCCCTGCGCGAAATCCTGCCGCATGTTGCAACGCTGGTAGACGCCCAGACCGATATCGTGGCCATGGTAAAACCACAGTTCGAGGCGGGGCAGAGCAGTCTGAAACACAAAGGTGTGATCAAGAACGACAAGATGCGCCGTGATATCCTAAAGGATTTCGAGGTGTGGGCACAACGGTCGTTCCGCATTATCGACAAAGCAGACTCCGGTGTGGCTGGCAGCAAAGGAAACGTGGAGCGTTTTTATTTGCTGCGCAAGTTGTCGTAATGTTTACCCCTTACGAATAGCGTGCTAAACCTGTACAATTCTGGTTATGCATTACTTTCCGAACCGTCAGGTTGCGGGCTCCTTATTGGCTGACGAACTAGAGGCCAAGAATTACCGTTTCGAAGATTGCGCAGTTCTGGCCCTGAACGACGGGGCGGTGGTAGTCGGCGCGCAGATCGCCATGCGGCTGCACTGCTTGCTCAGTATGCTGCTGACTGCACCGATACAGCTGCAGGGCGAAACGGACATCTTGGCCGAGATCGACCATATGGGTGAAATCACCTACAACAACATGTACTCGGCAGGCGAACTCGAAGAGCTGCGCGCGGATAACTTCAATTATATTGAGCAGAAAAAACTGGAGAAGCTGTTCGAGATGAACAGTTTGCTCGGACAGGGAGGCATCGTCAGCAAGGAACTGCTGCGCGAGCGCATCGTGATCGTGGTCTCGGATGGTCTGATGAACGGTCTTTCACTGCATGCTGCCGCCGAATTCCTCAAACCCATCAAGACTACCAAAGTCGTGATGGTGGCACCGTTTGCCAGCGTGCAGGCAGTGGATCAGATGCACATCCTGGCCGATGAGATCCTGTGTCTGAACGTGCTCGAAGACATGATTTCGGTAAACCACTACTACGAAGACAACAAACTGCCCGAGCACGAGCACATCATACAGCTGCTCGAAGACATTATCCTCCACTGGAAGTAGCCCAAGCTGTTTCTCGGGCTATGCCCAAATACATAAGAGGGTAGTCAAGCGAAGTGCAACCGGAGCGGCTGACGCCCCGAGCCGCCCCGCGTGTAACGCTACCCTCGTTGTATTCGGGCATAGCCCGTCGCCATTTTATAAAAAGTCTTTGAGCGTTTCGACGTCGGTGAGGGTGATGAACGACTGCTCGCTGCTCAGCATGCCTTTGCGCTCCAGCTCGGCAAGCGCACGGCTGGTAGTTTCGCGCGTGGCGCTGATGGAGCTGGCGATATCCTGATGCTTGAGCGGCACGGTTATCTGCATGCCGCTAGCGGTCTGCTTGCCGAAGCGCTCGCTGGTAGTCACCAGGAACGATATCAGTCGTTCGCGCACCGTGCGGTATTCCAGCGTCATGATGCGTTCGCTGTGCAGACGGTACATGTCAGTGACCATATCAAGTAGCGGCAGGGCGGAGGCTGGGTTGGTGCGGATAAATGCAATGAATGCGTCGCGGGTCACCAGACGCACCGTGGTGGGTGCCAGGGCGGAGTAGATGATATTGCGGTCTTCGCCGGTCACCGCCCAGGTCAGTCCCAGCACATCGCCCTCTTTGCGCATGATAAGCAGGTTCTCTTCGCCGTATTTGGTGATGTCGTAGGCCTTTACCAGCCCTGTTTCGATGAAAAAAACGCCCGGCGGAGTACCGCCGGGTCTAATAATGAATTCACCTTTCGAGTAAGCCAACTTTGTACCACTATGGAATAAGTTGACGAGTGCGCGCAGTTCTGTTGCGGTCGCCAGCATATCTGCATTATTACATAAAAACAGTTTAAGGTCCACTGAAAGTGTGATAAAAGTCTTGCGGCGGTTGTGACATAGCTAACTGATACTTTGGGTATGCAGGCCGCATACTACAGAAGTACAGGTGAGCCCGCCATTTGGCCAGGCAGCCCGGAGGAGGAACAAACATGATAAGTCTTGCTAAGGTAGAAGAGCAGCTGAAACATGTTGGCTGCAACTTTAAGTTTTGGGGCAGGGCCGAAATCCGCGAACTCAGTAACGTCATCATGCCGGACGAAACCATTGCCCAAGCCGTAAACGGCACCTACGAAGGTGGCTTTGCGATGCTGTGCGTTACTAACTACCGTGTACTACTGATAGACCGCAAACCGATGTTGCTGACCATAGAGGACGTGCGCTATGACATGATGAGCGAGGTGGACTTCCACAACCGCCTGCTCGGTGCCACCATCCGCATCTTTACACCGGTGCGTAATATGGTGTTCAACAGCTGGAGCAATGTGCGGCTGCGCAAGTGTGTGAACTACATCCAGCAGCGTGTGATGGAAATCCGCCAGCACGGCATGATAGCGCAGCAGCAGATGCAGAATTACGCCGTGCAGGGCCAGCAGTTCCTGCAGCAGGGCAGTGCCGGCCCCAACCCTCAGCAGGCCGGAATGACAGCCGGGCAGCAACAGCAGGGGCCAGCTCCATACGTGCCCACCATGAACCCCTACACGCAGGTGCCTATGCTGAGCCGCCGCAGGCGATTCCCAAGCTTCTACTAGCATGAGAGAACCAAGATAGGTTCTCTCATCGCGCGGGTTTGCTTTCGCAAACTCCGGCTGCTCTTTTCTGTGTCGTACAAAATAATTCTGGAAGTAAATTCCAGATTATTTTGGTTATAAGAAATAGCTATTTAGATACGTTGAACTTGAACTCTACGACGTCGCCAGGCTGCATCACGTAGGTTTTACCCTCGGTGCGCAGCTTGCCGGCGGCTTTGGCCGCCTGCAACGAACCTGCCGCGATCAGGTCGTCGTAATCGACGATATCCGCAGCGATAAATCCGCGCTCAAAGTCGCCGTGAATAACTCCGGCGGCCTGCGGTGCGGTGCTGCCTTGCCGGATAGTCCAGGCGCGCACTTCTTTGTCACCGGCGGTCAAGTAGCTTTGCAACCCCAGCGTCTGATAGGCGGCGTGAATGAGCTGGTTCAAGCCGGGCTCTGTCTGCCCATAGCTGTCCAGCAGCTCGGCGCGGTCATCGGCATCCAGGCTGCGTAGCTCGTCTTCGAGCTTGGCGCAGATGAACAATGCCTGGGACGGCGCTACAAGTTCTGCAAGTCTCGTATGCAGAGCACTATCACTCAGGCCTGCTTCGTCCACGTTGAACACATATATCACCGGCTTGGCCGTCAGCAGGAACAGATCGTTGAGTGTGGCCACATCAATTCCCGGGTCGCTCCACACCGGCTTACCGCTGTCCAACAGTGCACGCACCTGCTGAAGCGTGTCGTATTCGCCGCGTAGTTTAGGGTTTGCTCGGGATTCTTTTTCGAGTCGGGGCAGGCGCTTGGTAACGGTCTGCAAATCTGCCAAAACCAACTCGGTGTTGATGATATCAATGTCCGCGGCGGGGTCATGCGTGCCGGTAGCCTCATCGGTGACCACATTGGGGTCGTCGAAAGCGCGTACTACCTGCACGATGGCATTGGTGGCTCGGATGTGGCTCAAAAACTGATTGCCGAGCCCCTCGCCCTCGCTAGCACCCTTTACCAGCCCAGCGACATCCACGAACGTAACGGTTGCGGGCTTGATAGGTGCGCCGCCGTAGAGTGCACTGAGGGCATCCAGGCGGGCATCTGGCACCGGTACGATGCCGGTATTCGGTTCGATGGTGGCGAACGGATAATTCGCTGCCAGTACCTGGCTATCCGTCAGGGCGTTGAACAGGGTAGATTTACCTACGTTGGGCAGGCCGACGATGGCGATAGAAAGTGAACTCATTGCTGTTGATTATAACAGAGGTACTGAATGCTGCAAAAATACCAAGTATAGTTATTGCAAAATAAGCAACATTATTCTAATCTTTATTTAGTTAATCGACACAACAATGACACAAGAAGCCGCAGTTTATAACGAAGACACTCCACCGTCGCTTACCCCGCAGGGGATCGGTCACATAGTGGTTGGCACTAGTGCGCCGTCGCATGAAGCGCTAGTAAGCTCGGGGTTTCCGGGTGTTATTGCGGATATGGATAATATCAAGCATACCTACTATCACAATCTCGATGTAACGGGTGCAGAACGACAGGCGGCCAATGGCTGGTATGAAGCGGCGATTCCTAGCACGGCTACACTGTATCATGCGCTGAATATATCTGAACTACCTGGTATAGACATCGAAGCCAGCAAAGCATTCCGCAAAGAGGATGTACTTGAAGTAAGTATCGATAAATATCGTATTAGTGTGGACCATGATGGTTCCGAGTGGTTGCTTAAAGCCGGTGGTTACCAGAAAGATAGTAAGACTCCAAAACTAGAAGCATTGACGACAATTGAACGTATGCAAAAGGAGGTTTTTGCTGCACGTATCGGACACATCATTGGCTATCCATTGGCCGAGACGCGTATCGTACAGCAGGATGATCAGCCTTGGTTGGCTGTTCGGTTTATGCCAGATGTGCGAGATCATTGGATGGCCGGTGCCGACGATGGGTTTCCGCACCCGTACAGGGGCATAAAGCCTCAACCAGAACATTTGCTAACTCGGCCCATCTATAATGCGCTTATTAACGCTACTTCTGATAGTGCCCAGCAAGGGCTGATAGATCAGAAAACTGGTGAATACTATGCCATGGATACACGTACCAGCCTGCCAGAAGGCGCGTGTATCGAATCGGATAATGCGGTTGCCCGTCAGATGATGGAATCCATGAGAATGGGTGAGTTTGGCCCTTTCAAGATGTCAGAATATGTTCAGACATTAGGTGGTAGCATCAGGCACTCTCTTGAGGAGGGTAGCTTCCGCTCCGTTTTTAAAGACTATGTCGGCTCCCCGAATCAGCCAGGGGAGGTTGCGGACCATCTTGAGCAGCGCGCCCGGGCATTGCTTTCCATATTGGATGGGCCCGACGCTGCCGAGTTTACCTATGAGCCAGATTTTGTGCTGGCTAACACTGGATCTTAGAATTGACAGATGAATCAATTGCTAGAATATTCTCATTTACTCCGGTCCGAATTGGGCATAGCAATATTCAGCCCAAAAGGTAGTTGGGTTATATAATCCGAGTCGCGATTTGAAGCGATGACATAGATTACCTATTTAACAGAGCTAAATGATAATTGCCACAGTGGCTTCTTTAGCTCTGTGTGTCTGAAATGGCACGCTGAAGGCTAGAGCTATTAAGCAGCTGTGCTAACTGTTCTACCTCTGCCGGCTCTAGAAATGGCGTCTTGTCGCTGGGATGATCTGGGTTGAAGACTGTTTGAAAGACACTGGTATTCGTGATAACCGCTTCAGCAGTTCTCAGGCCTTGATCCGTAAGATCGTAGGTAACACTGTTTTTAAAAACACAGGCCGGGTACTCTTCCGGGGCGGCGAGCTGTTTAAGCCTTATGTCGGTTTTTCCTGTGTTGAGATTTGTGGTAGCTTCAAAATCAACCAGTCCTCCGGGAACAAGTTGAAGGAATGGTCGTGCATCTTCAGGAATTAGCTCTTGTGCTATTCCATGACCCTTGAGGCTTAGTACGTGTGGGACGAACTCTAGTGGCTTTCCCTGAGAACGAACCAATGATTCTGTCTGACTGCCTAAAGCTCCTATTTCTTCAGGAGTGGCAGGATAGGTTTGGTGGGCTGCTTCATGAGGGGGAAAATGTGTCATGAATATTACACTAACATATAACTGATCAGTCTACAAAAACAGCTTAGGATACTATGGTTGATTTCGGTGACCATCGTAGCGATAGAAAGCGAACTCATCCCAAATAGCTATAACAGAGGCACTAGATACAAACCATCACTATTGCTAAACAAGCAACATTATGCTAATATTTAATCATACAAACCCTAAAACAAAAAATACATGACGTCACCCGACACCCACCACCAACTACCCGAACAAAATACCGCAGCATTTGATTTTGACAGCTATATACCAGTGCCCGAGCAGTATCTACCGAAACCTGCGGGTGCCACTCCTAAACAGCTTGGTCATAATGCTTTGTTAGCGCATCCAGGTTTTGCGGACGTAGACAATGGGGCCGCAGAACTACTAGACCATAGTATCAATACCGAAACTACGCCAACTATGCGTATCAAAGAAGATGCGGATATTAATTTGACCGATGATGAAGCAAGTGTGCCAGTAAAGATTATTGAGACCATGGAGCTACAAAACTACGTGCGCCAACCACCACGCTTGGAAGACCAAGCTAAGGACACAAGCCGGCAAAACAAAGTCGCCTATTACCTAGATGTTACCAAACCTCCAGTCGAAGTAAGCGAGCACGACGCAATCACCGATTTTCAGTATGCCTTAGATACCGTACTCATCCATAAAGACCTTACTCCAGATGACAGGCACAATCTGGAAGATATCCGAGATAACCTGACTTTTATGGGCGAAAAAGAAGTCGTGGAGGCGACGCGGGGAATAGGTATCATGTGGAAAGATTATCTGGACCAAGACCCAGACAACAAACTGTTCGTGGTAACGGTTGATAAGCCTGACGAAAATGGACTGCCAACCAAGAGCGGCCCATACATCGTAGGTCGTATTCTGGATAGCTTCACCGACGAAGAACAGGCTAGGTACAAGGGCAGAATTCTCGATACTGTAGAGGCAGTGGTTGCGTCTAATATCAAGCCAGATAACTTGCGGACGATTGTAGCGGATGACAGCACAATCAGTGGCTCCCAAATGCGTATGCGAATCCGGGAGCTGGTACAAACCCCCGAACTCAAACCCTATATGACCGAGGCGCACATCCAATCTCCGCTTGCGGACAAGGACGGGGCAACTACGCAGTGGATAACCACCGGCAGGGCTTTTCACGCCGTTGAAATTAACCTGCTTGCTGCGCACAAAGCGCAAATTGACACAGGGCTCGATGTTGACGGCACTATGGTTCCGCTCAAGGCCTACTATCAAACACATGCAACGAACGGGCAGAAGATTCGCATGACCGGCGTTGCAGCTCGCACGACCTTTAGCTATGCTTCCGCAGATTATGGGTTCCGTGACGTTATTCAGGATGCGGTGGGGCACAGCGATAGCAGGCTGCCGCTAACCGAAATAAAGCGTCCATATCGTGGCGCACAACCATGGGTCGTGATTGAAGAAGACGGAACGCTCAGGCGCACGAATCATTAAGGGCATCCAATAGCTGCATAATTTATTTAAGTAATATTGACGATTAATCAATATTATGCTAATGTTTAATAAGGTAACTAACATACAAACATGAGCAGTCACAACGAACGCCAGCAATCATTAATACTCCATACCGTAACCCCCGAATCCGTGCCTGAAGGCTATACGGAGGGAGGGTATCGTACCGTGGTCGGGCTTGAGGTCGCCCGCAAACAGCTTTGGCTTCCTGGCGAACATGGAGATTCGGAAGCGGAAGAGTTTATCGTGCCCGCCGCTATGGCAGACACAGCCGCTGAGTATGTCGAAAAGCATTATGTCGGTGAAGAGGCCGAACATCTGTACCGCAACTGTCATCTCGGCGCTGCTGCCATTACTGGTGCTGGCTTTATAAAATGGCACGAAGCCCTCGGTCTGGCGAATGATATTGTGTCGCGCGGCGCTACTGCCACTGACCTGGCGGTTGGGCAGTGGGGCGCGATCGGTGAAACTGGTGACATAGTTGCAAGGGCTCATCACAGCCTGGTCGGTATCAAGCCGGGCCTTGCGCTACAGACGGATGGTGAAAATGGGCCACTCAGCGTAGTCGCCCATACTGCCAACATGGCGTATCATCGGGCGAATTACGGACATGACGTTGAGATCTTTGCTTCTACCGATGAGAATCCACGACACTGATGGTGTACGGCGTAAGCCGGCATCTTTGTCGGTTTTTTGGTGCGCAGATCTGTTCTCCTTGGGTGAGTGTGTGACATATATCACAAAAAATTTGACTTTGCGGCTTGGCTGAGGCTACACTAGCATAAGCTTTATGGCTTGTGCGGCCGGGAGTGGGCATTAGCGGTGCTACGTGTATGGTAGCAACGCTGATGCCTGGGTCTGGAACTCTGTCAAAATACAATCGGCTGCCGCCAGGCGGTCGATTTTGGCGTTGGTGCGTGCAGTGCGGCTGTCGGCTGACACTATGGGTATAAAAGTTGCGGTTATTGCTTGTGCTTTGGTATAGTTCTAGTAACTATGACGCGGCGTGTGACAACTTTCTCGGTGGGCTTATATATGGGGCTGTTTACGATGTTTGTGCTATGTGGCGTCGCTACTTTCTTTGCGGGTCACGCGCTGGCTTTGTCGAACAATGGCCCTGACAGTACGGATTTTAACGGCAATGCATGGTACACACTCAGTGATACGCACGATGTAAGGAACACACGGTCCATGGGTCTGACGGTGTATCGGCAAGGGACGGCGCCGACGGGACCGGTCACCATCAATGTGACGTATCGTGCTAATCCGGTGACGTGCGTGAACCAGGCCGGACAGGGCAATGCCGGCGCGCATTTCAGCTATGGCAACGGTGGTGGTGCTCGCCAGACGAGTCTGACTATCCCGGCCAGCGCCTGGGTGAGCAACGGCGTGGGCTACACGGCCGACATCAGTGCGAACATAGTGGACGGCGACAACACTTGCCAAGGAGCTGAAAACGGCAATCATGTGAACTTCAAATTGTCTGCGCCGAGCGGTTATATAATCGGGCCGGACAGCTCCAAGGATTTTGCAGTCGTGCAGAATGCCTACTGTGTGTCCTATACTCCGAATCCTGCGCACAGCTGTAACGGCTACACTACGTATAACATTCCTTTCGGTCCTCCGTGTACGCTCACTACGAACGGCTCTGCGACGGTCAAGATCATCGACATGGACAACAAGAATTCTCCGGTCATCCAGCCGACGCCAGCAGTGGTCAAGATCATCGACACTACGACCGGGGCGGTGGTGAACAATGACTCATCCAGCGGGAGCGAAGGCAACGGTGGTACTGCGAGCTTTAAGTTCAACTATATCGCGCTGCATAACTACCGCTTGCAGATCAGCAACCTGAACATGAACAACGTGCTGCAGTTGCAGCTGCCGTTCGACAGCGTGAACGCCATCATCAACTGTGCACCGAAGGGCGGTATTACCTCGAGCGCATCGGCTGCCTGCACGGCCATCCAGGGGTGGACCTATGATGTTGACAGCACAGCCACCAAGTTGCAGTACTACGTGGCGACCAACCCCGGCAGCGCGCCGGCGACGTTATCCGGCCCGGGCAGCAGCGCTAATTTTGCGGGGCCGTTCACGGCGAACCTGGCCAATCCGGCGGGAACACCGAGCGGGACGCCGGCGGGGCATGGGCTGAAGGTGAATATTCCGGCGGACGTTACCGGGCATGGATATACGGGCGCTTGGACGGCTAATACGTATTACATATATGCCAAAGATGCAACGAGCTCTAACCTGCAGCGGGTGGCTTCGCTGAGCGTGCCGGCTGGCACCTGTGCGAGTGTGAGCTGTGGTACGTCGAACTTTGCAGTGAGCACGGTGGGCGAGCCGGCGACATTCACGGTGAATATGAAAGTGAACGGCGGTGCTACTGATAATCCGCCCGGACAGTCGTTTACCATCAAGGTGACCGGCCCGGTGAACCAGACCTATTCGGGCGTGAACGATAACCTGCCGAGCGGAGGATACATCTACAGTGATCCGGTGACGTTCACTCCGACGCAGTCGGGCACATACAATGTTTCGTGGACGTACTTCGGCAAGAACTGTGGCGGCGTGACGGATGAGGCGTCATTCGCACCGTATTTTGAATCACTTGGCGGCGATACGGCGGCCGGACCTGGGTTCGGCACATCATGCAGCGAAGTGACGGCGATGATAAAATCGTGGAACCTGAATACTGATTTTACGCCTAATTACTTCGGTGCGGGCAGTGAGATCGGTGCGTGGGCAACGGGGAGTATCAATAACTTCGTATCAGGCATGGGGCTGACCGGCGGCGCAGCCGCTAACAACGGCTACGGACTGTCATTCGCCAACACTACCAACACGAGCGGCGACAATTATGGCGGCAACTTCGGCACGAATGCCATTCCGTGCATCTATGACTATTACGGCAACAAACCGGCCTCGGCCACTTCGACCGGAACCTCGAACCTGACCGCTATGACGCTGAATTCGGGAGACTACAATGCTCAGCTGGATGGGTCGGGGACGTTTACACTCGGTAACGGTGCCAGTGATATCGTGGTCGGCCAGGATCCGGCGGGCAACGGCAAGCAGGTGAGTATCTATGTGAACGGCAACCTGTACATAAAGAGCAACATCAAATATAGCTACTCCAGCATATACCAGATACCACGGCTCAATCTGTATGTGAGGGGCAATATCTACATCGACCCGAACGTAACAGAGATACACGGTGTGTATATGGCGCAGAAAACGTCTACGGCCGGTGGTAGTATATACACCTGTAACGCCGGGCCGGTTGCCGCTGCGCAGCCGTATGCAACCTGCAACAGACAGCTGACGGTAGTCGGTGCGATGGCTGCCGAAGAAAAGATGCACCTGGCTCGCACCTACGGCAACCTGATAACGGCGGGCGGCGTTACCAACCAGCCTGCGGAAATCTTCCAGTACAGCCCGGAACTATGGATGGCAGCGCCTGCGGGATCGGATTTCGTATACCAGGCGTACACCAGTTTGCCACCGGTCTTGTAGGCATGGAGAGAAGTATGGAACGGCTGATCGGTATCGTGTTGAAATATCAAACTTTCGCTAGGGATAGAGCTTACGCTTTGGTATAGTTGCTAGTAGCCATGAGTGACCGGATAGACAAAGTCGAAATAATCGCAGCTAGGTCGGGAATCATCGTCGCGGCAAAAAAGGACGGTGGTTTCCGCCTGAACGTGCCGATGGCATCGTTGATCGTGGGAGTGATAGCCTTGCTGGCCATCGGTACGGTGCTGGCGGTGTTCGCCGCCAAACGGCACACGCACGAGGTCGCGGTGCAACAGCAGACTAGTCTGCAACGCGATATCACGAGTGCTGATGCGGTCGGCGATCTGGACAAGCTCAAATCTGATAGCGATGCGCTGATAGCGGGGGCTGATAGCGGCGATTACAAAGTTTCCAACAAAGAGCTTGCCCAAGCATATGCCAACAAAGGTGATGTGCTGTTCAACGACAATGACTATGCCGGTGCGATCACTGATTATAAAAAGGCGGTGCAGCTTGATGCGTCCCAGCAGAATCTGGTGGGGTATAACGAATTTGTCGCCCGCTATCACCAGGGTGAGCGCAAAACGCTGGTGCCGCTTTTGCAGACACTCCAGAAGCCGTACAAGGACAACCATGAGACCGGCATGCAGGAACATTATGAACAATACCAATCGTATATTGATGACCTGCAAGCAGGCAAGGAGTTGGATATATGATACTCAGGCAGTTGAAGTTCGTGGGCCTGCTGTTTTTGGCCGGAGTGACACTTTCGGTGGTATACAACGTGGTGGGCCCGCGCGGACATGCGGCGGCGCTGCACGGTTCGGTGATCCTTTCCACCGGTGAGTGGACAGCCAGCGGTGGTGCAAGTGGTATGGCGATACCGGCCAGCGTGAATACAGCTACAGAGTTCAAGACATTTATAAACGGTTTGCTGCACAACACCGCCGAAAGCGGTGACCCGGGCAGCGATTACAATAAGTACGGTGCGGCGTTTTTGGTGGAGAATATGATCCACGGCAAAACGGAATATAGTGCGAACGCCGCGCTGGTCACGGCCGCACTGAACGATTATACGAAATGGGCTGGCTATGTGGACGACTACTCGGCCGCCGGCCGTATCAACTGGTCGCTATCCAAGACAGTGGCAGCTGGCAACTACAACAGTACGCACTTGTGTATCGAAGGCTCCGGCGGCTACTGCTGGGCCCGGGCCACGTACTATGACAACAACTACAACAGCGGTGGGTATGACGGCAAACACTTTGACTATTACACTCTGAGCGACGACGAACCGTCGACACTCATCATATTTACGAATCCGAATGGCACAACATTCCAGATCCGCCGCGAGTGTGGCAACGTGATCGGCAGTGCCGGCCCGTTGGTTGACCTGGGCTGGAACCTGAACGGCCGTACGACGGCCACCAAGACGAGTATATATGCTGGGGGTTATTTCGATTTTGACAGCCAGCTGCAGAATACGGGGGCGTCGGCGGCAACCACGACATGGACGGTAACGTGGTGTTACGACGCTTGCACCAGCTGGACGACGCATGCGAGTGGCAGTGATACGATACCGAAAGGAGGTGCATGGGTAGACGAAAACCCCTGGCCGTGGCCGGTATCCCCCAGTAATCCACATACCAAGGTCTGTGCCCGTATATCATATACGAACGGGTCCGGGCCAGGA
>Ga0247778_1001020_pt1 | contig 16483 bp, 12 predicted proteins | sample UWRJL049202B5_FD_179939 | JGI IMG/M metagenome (GOLD analysis project Ga0247778, IMG submission 179939) | Plant litter microbial communities from Arlington Agricultural Research Station in Wisconsin, United States - UWRJ-L049-202B-5 | ecosystem: Environmental > Terrestrial > Plant litter >... | reverse complement strand
AAGAAATGGGAGGTGTACTACGATGTAGACGAGGAGCGAAATGTCACAGCCACTCTCCAAGAATCGAGTGCCTTTCCGCGAGCGCCAATACGGCAACCGTCAGGTCCTGGCCCTATACCATTTTCTCAAGCGCCCACAAAGCCCCGCGGCATCGAAGGCGCCCCATTAGGTCCCCGCGCAGAAACATACCCACCGAGACCAAACATGGCCAGAAATTTGAAAGCTTTGGATCAAATGTTTAAGGCGACCACAGCCAAGCCAGTTTTGTACTACCAGCCTGTTTCCAAGGAGCTAGCCAACAAGCGTCTAGACAGTATCGACTTCGCTACATCCAAGAAGCCTGCAGGTCCTCCGGTTGCCGGTGAGATCAATCGCTATACTTTTGAGGATGGAGATGTCTTGGTTGACCGTGGACCAGAGATCTTTCCTGGTATTAGACCGCCACCAGGATATCGAGGACCTGCAAGCCGAACAAGTGGCCCGCGAGGTGGAGGTTACGAGGGTCGGGATACCTACCGCGGTGGGCCTTCAGACAGACGCTATGATAGTTACAGACGAGATGGGAGAGATTCGAGAGACAGGCGTTATTGAGAAATCAGCTTTTATGCATTTCGGGGAGTTTAGGAGGAATATTGGTGCCAGCTGCATTGCATAGAGGAGAGCCAGATATTTGAGCTTGTAGGATTAAGATACTTCTGCAGAAGGAGAATGATAGTGATGATACCCTGGGACGGCTGCCGTCCTTAGAGAATAAAAATCAAAAGATATGAATTTATACGAAACGCGCCATAGACAACTTTGGCAAATGAAGAAAGGACGAGGCTGGTTCAGCCTTGCGTGCACGGACTCATTCAAGAAATCAAAATTGAACTTCAACTCTTCATCTGTCTCCAACTCAACGAAAACGAAATCCCCAGGAACAAAATGTCACATCTCTCCAACCCTCTGGCAACAGCTACCCAATTATATCAAAAGACCTCTCCCTCAGCTCTCCCAATCGAGATCCAAGACACGATCCGCTACCACACAGCGCGTCTAACACAAGCAGCCGGCATCCTCCTTCGACTCCCCCAAGACATAACCGCGCAAGCCAACGTCCTATTATTTCGATACTGGCTCGTCGATTCCCTCCTCGAGCATGAATTCTCGGTACGTGCTCAAAACCTCCATCGCTTCCCCACAACTAACAAAAAACCCAGGACGTAAGCGCAGCAACACTCTACCTGACCGCCAAAATCTCCGCCGCTCCCCGTTCCCTCCGCAGCATAACAAACGTCTACGCCTACCTCCTCTCCCCCTGCTCTCCCCTCTTCTCTCCATCCCCGGATCCCAAAAACGACCCAGAATCCTACTACCTCTCCGAATCCACTTACATCGCCTTCCGCAACCGGCTCCTCAATCTCGAAGGCCAAATCCTCAATGCCTTGGGCTTCAACGCACACGTCGCGCTCCCTCACCCTCTCGCAATCACATACCTACAAACCCTAGACGTCTTCAATCTTCCTAAAGGCAAGGGGAAAGCGGTAGCGAAACGGACGGTAGAATATCTTAATACGGCGTTGTTGAGTCCGCAGATGTTGTATTTGACGCATCAGCCTGCGGCGTTAGCTACAGCGGCGATTTATTTGGCGGCGAGGGATGGGGGCGTAAAGATGCCGGATGTAGAGTGGTGGGAGGTGTTTGATTGTGAGAGGGAGGAGTTGGGGTTTTTGGTTGTGGGGATGGGGAGTTTGGAGGGGGGTGTGAGGGGTGGGTGGAGATGGGAGGGAGGGCGGATGGTTACTAGAAGGGATGTTGGGGAGGAGTTGGAAAGGAGGGGGATCGGGGCTGGGCTTGGGAATGGGGAAGTGGAGGATGAGGAGGCGGAGATGGCGAGGTTGCTGGATGAGAAGGTTGGGGGTGCTTGAGTAATGTTGTTTCGATGGTGATATCTGGGACCAGATGGGTGATTGAAGACATCTAGAACAGCTGCGGACAGATGCCTGGATAAGGATGCTTCAAATCTTAATTGTTGCAAAAATGTGTTGCATATACGAACCATTTATTAGAGGCTGGGCATTGTTCTTCACCTGAGTATGTAGTGCAGGCAACTCAATCAATAGTTTTGCAAAGGACGAAATTGAGGATGAGATACTTACTTACATATGAAGTACTTTTGTTTTCGCAGAAAGAAAAATACTATATCCATCCACCAACTATAATAAATACTTCGAGACTTTCGGTGACTCGAGAAACGAAAAGGGCAAGCGCTTTCAATACATCGTCTCGAAGCTGAACCTACCCAAAACTTCTACAAGCTCAGAGTCATTTCAATTCTCGACCGCTCACATAACATTCGCAAAGCACACCCAAAATGATCTCACTTCGCCACCCCAAGTGGGACATTCTTCTTTTATATCATGGCGCAAGGAGCCATACACCATCTTCGTATCGTTGAGACAATCTATCTTACACTGCCCATCTAAGCATTCCTAGTGGATGGCTCACCGACTAGGATTGAGATGAATTTTCAGCTCCTTTGAATTTTTCCAAACTGCTCACTATCGTAGTCCAGCTCACAAGCACCAGTCGTATTGAAAAGTTTCAACAACTGGCAAAACTAGACCTTAAGGTCTCTCTTTACTCGACTTATCTTCAGATGTTTTTAAATTGATAATAGAAGAAGAAAGGAGTGAACTTACAATCGATAGTCACCGGGCCTACTTTTAATCCGCTGGGGGCCGTGCTGACCCTGTGCTGACCCCTTTCAGCAGACTGCAGCCGCCCCCAGCCCTGGGTTTCTCAAGAAATCTCCCACTTCCCCAGGTTTTTTGGGCGCAAACCGTTTGCCCAAATTGCCCAAACCATCTGTATTGCATCTCCGGCTATTGGTATTGCGTTTGTCTCATTTGCAGATTCTGTCAGGTTCTCTGTTCGCCTTATATGCACGATAGAGCTGCATGATGCAGTATCGGTGAAGAAGTGCCAATCATCAAGGAGGCCGCCCAAAGATACATACTTTCCACCCTATCCCACGAGGACAGATGTTCGTGGCTCGACCAATCTCATCCACATCTTCCAATACCTCCCCTTGCGGGCAAATTTCAATGCCCAACGTCTGAGGCGGTCGGGTGCGAACGCTGCTGGAATGGAGAATTCACAAGCCGACGGGAAGAGAAGGGTTAGGGGCCGCAGGTCGCACAGCGAATTAGAAGATGAGAAAATGCACAAATCGCGTGGCAAAGGGAAGGTCACACTGGAACCGGAGCTCGCAGAGGTGCGGAGAATTAGGATAGAAAGACTCGAGGACCGAACGTCGACCGACAGATCTCCAGCGACGTCGAAGATGACCTCTGAATCTCATGCGACGCTTCCAAGTCAAAAGAGTTCGTCGGGTCACAGAAGCAGGAGGAAAAAGGTTCACGACCGAGATGCAGATGGCAAATCCCGTCACCGGCGAAGAAAGTCCCCCTCAAGAGACGATTCGACGACCTACGTTTACGAGAACCCCGAATCTAAATCGTCAAAGTCTCGCATACTGGTCGAAACAAAGAAGCCAAGTAGCGATGGGGAGTCTAGTGAGTCTGAAGAGGAGGAGAAATCCACAAAGCCAGAGTCTGTGAAGGAGCGTCCAAGGAAACGGAAGGTCAAGATTGTATATATCACGGAGGAGGATTATCACTCATCGAAACCCAAGGAACGAACTGTGAAAGAGAAGAAAGCACATGAAAGTCGTGAAGATAGGGAGGGCTCTATTCGCAGAAGCAGAGCCCATCACTCCCGTCGAAAGTCCTCGGCAGAAGCGCTACCTCCCTCGCCACCCAAACGGTACGATATTTACAGTCCTTTATAGAGCTCCAGCTGATAGAGAAACTACAGGCATCACTCAACTAAAGAACCATCCTCCGCCTCTCCCCCTAGTTTAAGAAGAAGTCATACCACGAGCTCGCATATACCGTCCATGAAGCAATATGCGCCGTCTCTTACAACCACAAATACAACCACCAAGCGGTCGAGCTTTCTGGGCAACTTCTTTGGGCCAGCACCTCAGCCACACCGCGAACCTGAAAGACTGTAGGCATAATTTCGTGCTACGCGCTCATTTCTTTACTGATTAAAATTAGGGTGGAATGCTTGACTTGCCTGTCAGACGATGTACCAAGATCTAAATCTGCGAAGCTAAAGTGTGGGCATCGCATGTGCCACTCGTGCTTGAGACGTATCTTTAAACTCTCAGTGACTGACCCACAGCATATGCCTCCTAAATGTTGTACTGCGGACCACATTCCTCTTAAGCATGTCGAAAGGTTGTTTGATATCAACTTCAAAAAGACCTGGAACCAGAAATTCCAAGAGTACTCGACCAAAAATCGTATTTATTGTCCCGCCCGAAGGTGTGGCGAATGGATCAAGCCCGGGAGCATGCATAAGGAGGACGGACGAAAGTACGGCAAGTGTAGTCGATGTAAGACCAAGGTCTGCTGCCAGTGTAACGGCAAATGGCATGGGTCAAAAGATTGTCCCAAAGATGAAGAAACGAACAGGCTCCTTGAAACGGCAAAACAAGCAGGATGGCAGCGATGCTACAACTGTAGGACCATGGTCGAGTTGAAAGAAGGTTGCAATCATATGACTTGGTAAGTATGAGCCCTACCGCCAGAGGATATGTGCTGACGCAATGTAGTCGCTGTACCGCCGAGTTCTGTATGATATGCGGTCTCAAGTGGAAGTCGTGTAATTGTCCATGGTTCAATTATGATGCCGTAGAGGCGGATCGATTGCAACATATGCGAATACCAGAACCAGCTCCAGACCATGATGCGGCTCAGCGTGGGCAGCGCCTCCGCCGACCAAGACCAAACACTTATCATGAGGAGATAAGCGAACGCCGACGACAAGAACGAATGGACGAAGAAATGGCTCGTCGTCTTCAGTCAGTCACCATGGAAGATGACGATGATTATCAAGGCGGAATCGGCGATATCCATGGGATAGGAAATGGTGCCGACCATTTCATGAATCAAGATTACATACGAGCAGCGCACACCATCTTGACAGGAACTTTTGACCACGCTACAGCGGCTGCCAACTATGTAATGGGGGTGGCACAAGCAAGAGGGGCACCTCCTCCTCCACCCCCACCCGGACCGCGCAGGATGGCTGATCGATATCCTGCGCCTCCACGGCTGGCGAGGGCTCCGTCGCCCCCGCCCATGCTAAGGAGACACTCATTGAGAGAGCAATCCTATAATTCGGCCCCAAGTACTCGGCCGGAGGAAAGAGTTGTTCCTAGGAGAACAAGGACGGATTATGAGAGCGAAGCTGCTGTTCATGCTCCTGTGGGGGTCACTCCACAAAGATCTGTCTCGTCGAGAGCCCCGAGACCGTCTGTGCTGGCGGGGCTTGGGGGTAGAGGCAATAATAGGGTCAACGCTTGGAGAACACATGTTGAACCCGGTGTTACACCTGATGAAGGCGTGTTGTCGATGTGATGTCTCCAGGACTACGAACTTCGACCATGCTACTTCAAATCGAAAGATTGGGGCAGAAGCAGATGCACTGGGCAACATCAACACTGTTGAATAGATACAAGCTGTGGAAGAGAAAGTGCCAAACTAGATTGCACGACAAGTTCCCTGGGGTTGGGTTAAAGACCAGGACTTGCCAAACCAACCCAAGAGGGCCAATTTGACCCAGTGACTACGGTTACTCCATACCCGGCGTCCATGGTTCTGCTCACTTCGGGCCTTGTCTAGCTGACGTCTGGACAAGTATCATCAGACGCAATGCTGCCAGCAGTAACCACAATCGCTGTTCACAGGCAGTGATCTTCCTGGAGGAGCTGAGCTTAAGGGACCCGGCTCAACCATACAATTGAACCAAAGCGCTGGAATTTCGAAATAATTTCGGCGACGTTTTGTTATGAGCAAGCCCAGCACGCCGCTCGAGATCAACGGGTGGCAAACCACGTGGTTGAGACATGAATCTTGGAGCTGTTGATGGAATCTTTTTTTAAAGACCAAAGCATGCTAGGTGGTGTCATGGTACGGACGTGCCAACGCCTAAACTCAAGGTCCGTGGCACACCCTGGGAAGTTGTGCCTTTCCCTGCCATTTTTATCGCATATACTGTGAATAGTTTCAAGGTTGGGGAGGCTATTTGGATCAGCCTTGAGCTGGCTGATTATGCGATTATTATTTGTATTCACGGCCATATTATTGCACATACGATACCATTTTTAATTTATGTTAATACCCTAGAATCTGACAATGTTTTCCCTTTTCTCAATATCGTATCGTGCTTGCTAACTTGCACATACGCTTCAATCTATTCCTCGAAGTCCTGGCCTTAATTATCGCAATACGATATATGCAGGTCGGATTTCTGTTGCAGCAGTACTCGCTCGATTCTCCAATCAAAGGCATCTTCCCTCTAGCCGCATGACTACGCACGATTGGAAGATTTCTGCCTCAACTTCAATCATCAGTCTCGACTTGTCTCAGCCGTCCTACAGATTGAGGCCCACCACTTATGATCCTTTCGGTTTTCGTCGAGTCTACCGCTGCATTCAAATCTCCAATACTTATAACTCTCCCTTGATTAACGTTCATTCGACCCTTGTAACTTGTCTAGCCTCGATGGATCGCGAGGACCCCGGACTATGCGAAGGATGCTCTCAAATCGACCTCAAGCGTCATATTTACGGAGACAATGGCCTGCGCTACCGGATTCGAAACGTGGATATTGGCCCAATCCGCACGCTCCGCGAAAGGAGCAGACGCTGTGCCTTGTGTCGTGCTGCGGTCCAGAGTTTCGGGTCAAGCGCTGCAGAGGACTTGCAATGTCATCTGTATGCGACAGCCTTCTGCACGTGCCCTCTAAGATTATCAGATGAACACGATGAGGCGTTGGTCTGTCAACATCCTAAGCATATTGTGTTCAAGCTGGACTCGCGGCCTCCTAGGTACGCGGGGTTCCAGATATCCTTTGATTCTCGAGCGACCCTGCTGTGGGAGGCTAGTGACACCAATGCGGTTGAGTTTGTCGAGACAACAGATGAGACGTGTTTCACAGGCCGGGCAGTTGCAGAACAGGTAGACTTGGGACTAGTACGGCGATGGATGGATTTGTGCGAATATCATCATGGGACAGAATGCCACGATCCGATCTGGCCCGGGTCTCCGCCTCAGCCCAAACACTTCCTGGTTGTAGATGTTGAGCAGCGGTGTATTGTTTCAGCACCACCAAACTGCCGTTTCATGGCGCTATCTTATGTATGGGGCTCAGCGCAACAGAAGAAACTGACACGTAAGAATTGGGACGTGTTAAGCCAAGCTGGAGCACTTGATAGAAGTGATTTACCAGCAACAATTTGCGACGCCATATTGCTTACCAGGGCTCTTGGGGAAAAATACTGTTGGGTAGATGCTCTCTGTATATTTCAAGACGACCCGGCAAGCCAGCAGGATCAGATCTCACAAATGGGGGCCATCTACTCGAGGGCACTTATCACGATCGTAAATGCTGCTGGTGATGGAAGTGCAGGGCTGCCCGGAGTCCATGCTGGTACGAGGAATCTTCAGCAAATCAAAATTCAGCTACAGGGCTTCAATTTGATCAAAGTAGTCGACGAGGAGGACATCTACACAGATTCACGACACAACATCTCAATGTGGGAAAAGAGGGCTTGGACCTACCAGGAACGCCTCTTCTCCAAACGAATGATAATTTTTAGGAAGCAGCAGATCTACTGGCACTGTAGAAGCGCTACATGGGTCGAAGAGAAAATATTAGAGACAAGAGGGATTCCAACAACCCTAGCGAGTGTGCAACGAATGGTCCACCGGCCTGACATCCCAAGAACCTTGAGCGAACATAGCAGCCAGTCTTTTGAAACCATAGCAGACAAAGAATACCTTTTATACAGTGCGTTTGTTCAAGCATACACAGTTCGCCAACTTTCATATGGATCTGATGCTCTTAATGCCTTTGCTGGCATATGTAGAGCCCTCTCTCTGCTGAGCAAAGATGAATTTATCTGGGGACTGCCAAAATCAAGTTTCACAGACGCTCTGGCGTGGAGAGCAGATACCTCACAGCTACAGAAAAATACTTGCTTGCAGAACGTCTTGCTGCAAGATGGGTTGGTCCACCAATTGCCATTTCCAAGCTGGAGTTGGGCATCCCAATTCCGCGGCACCTTGACTAAATTTGACACGCGCGCAATCCGATGTTCTGCAAAGGGCACAATCCTCGAGCCGGATCTTATCGTTTTCTTCAGCTGTATTATCGATGGAGGAATGACCAGGATCATTCAATGCCCAGACTATAGTAACGAACCGTCTCAAAACAGCCCGCCACGCAATAGCATAACTGCAAAGTGGCTTGGGTATCCCCGAGTCATTCCCAACGTCCTGAAACCCACACCTGATCAGGAAATAGTCCACTCTGGAACTTTGAAATTTTGGACAAGCGTCGCTACGATCTATTTTTTCCGCGAACGTCAGCGGCGACCACTGAGCACGTTTTTATCTCCTAACGGGGACGTCCTGATCGCAACAGCTCATCTGGACTTGGAGGCCTACGTCTCCCCTGATGACCCACGAATTCCAAAGGAGGTCCGCTTGGCGGAGCTCAAAAATCCGCAAGGAGACAACTTGCAAAGTGATTGCAACCTTACCATCCTCGATCTTGTGATCGTTCATGGAGAGTTCTGCGAGGTTACCGGTGGGATTTCCGGTCTTTCTAGGACAGGCCGGGTGTTGCATGCTTTGTCGGTGGGTTGGAAGAATGGAGTTGCTTTTCGAGAGGGCCATGTGGTTATTGCGGAGGAGCACTGGATCTTGCTGAAAAATAGGGAATGGAAGCTAGTAACTGTGCGATAAAGTAGACGTGGAGATCCTGGGGACGATTTCCATTACACCAGAGGATCAACAAATTAGGACAAATAACAAAGTGCGGGAGGTGACCCTCGCCCCTCGGATATCATAGACCCCACCTTGAAAGCTTTTACCTTATCCATAGATACGACTTTGTTTCTTGTGGTAATTCTGCCATTCTTGTCAGGGAGCTACCTGTCACATCCGGCCTAATTTAAAATTGGCTCTGCACTATTTGCACTATACCACCGACGAGAAAATTCTCTGGATAAATACGTTTTGTTTATAAATGGATTGATTCCGAATAAAATATTTTGTGAACTTGAGATTTGGACTTCTGTTTTCTGAGGGCTTTCGTTTGTGCCCGACTGCCGCCAACCAAAATTGGAAAAAGTAAGCAGACTCTTTTCAGAGCCAATTGTTGGTATTTGCAAGGTCTGTATAGCTGAGCTTACGGGACTTCAGTAGCCGAAGAGCTCGGACTGCTGGCATGAAGCTCAAGAAAGTCGGGGCTCCGAGTGAGAGAGCTTAATTGAGGTCGACGATTCGATATCCGTGCTATCTTGCCCAGAAGGGTGGCTGTATGCCGTTGGTGATTCAAGTGGGCGAGCTATGATGACCTCGGGACCCACATTGCCCAATACCAGTCGAAACTTGCTGGAGGTTCGATTGTTGCAAAAGTCAAAGGGACGTACTAGATGGAAATAGCCGCACGAGATTGGGACAATTTGACTGCGAAGCCAACGGGACTTGCAATTTCGTAGAGCATCTTTGCGGATCCTCGAGTTGCTGCATCTAGGTTATCCCGTAAACCAACTCGAGCAAGGGCTATCAAGACCAGAGTTATCTCGGCGAACATTTCAGGCCAAGGAGTCTGGCTGCATGCAGACAGATATCAAGGTTGGGCTCAATGGGTCTTTGATGACAGCAACAGATTAGTGGGAGCTACGTTTTTTGGGATGGATGCAGCGGACTTACTGCAAGCGAGTACAATGGTTATTGTTGGGAAACTGATTCTCGACCAAATCTGGCACGTTACTCCACCGTTTCCAATCATGAGTATTATACACACCACTCTCTCGGAGGCCGCGGAGATCTGATGCGATCAGCTAAAACAGCACAAGAGTAGGTGAGGCAAGATAATGGAACAGATGGTGAAGGGTTGAAGGACAGTGTCTGGTTCTAGCAAGGTTTCCTTATCTTCTCTACTGTCTCTATTATTAGCATTAACGAGATCTTTTAAGGTCTAAGACACGTAACAATTTCATTCTCTCTCCTTCTATGCATCCATGGGGGACCCCCTAGACCCCCCCTCTCTCTATCTTTTAGCGTTCCTCGAATTGCTATACTACTCGCGACTACAAAAGAGGGGGTAGAATCTTTTAGGACTATTAGGAGCGACCCTGTTTTGAATCTGCGGTTTGGGTACTTACTTATCTACTACTTGAATATGATCAGAAGAAGCGATCCCTTTAATAAGCCTCAAATAAGCTAATATTTTGCCATTCAATAATTCAAGAATACTGTCAAGTATCAAAAACAAGAAAGCAACTAGGTAGAAGCCAATAAAGCACTCCAGGGGATATTACATAGTCTAGCTATGTTACTACTAAACTCTCCCACAGAAAAACCACATGCTGAGTCTGACAGTTCAATCTCTAGGTATTCCTCTAGATGAGAATTGAGGAGGTTCTTGACATTACTTTTGTGGAGGTTGGAAATTAGGGGTTCTCACTTTGCCGCCAAAGAGGATTTACAGCCACGATCCAGGATTGGGAAGTAGCGTCTGGACTGAATTCACAAAATCACTCGAAAGACCGCTGAAACTGGGCGCAAAATTTAATCATGTGAGAGGCCAAAAGTAAAATAAGAAAGCTTAAACCAGGGTGTCAGAAGTTGAAGAGAAGGAGAAGGATCAGTGAAAACTGCAACCGGGACCGCTCGGTGGAGAATGCCGCAGTGTCCCGGGCCCAGTGGTGGTTGAATAAGAGCAGCAGGGCAGGTCCTCCACACCCGAGACGGCGAGACGGGCTGCGACTTGACAATGTTGTCGAGTCCGAACGCGTCAATGAACTACAGATCTCAACAAACGTAGATTGTGCAAGTTGCAATGATCTGGGAGCAACTTATCTTCAAGGGGCCCATACGGCACCTGTACGTAATAGGTACTCGTCAGGCCAAAATTTTCAGCATTTTGTATGCAACCAAGGGGAACTATCAATGAACTTAAAGTGCATGAGAGTTACTTTTGCATCCTCAATTTCTAATACACTACTAACATCTCAGCAAGATTCAGCATACGAAATACTTAAAATTAATACCAATTTTGTCATGTAAACCCTCCAATTCTAAAAGATGTAGTGATTGATAAACTCCACCATTTGTAATTTACAATACGTTTTTCGAATCTTTCCTCCCCTCTAGCTCCTTTCTTTTTTGGAACAGGTCTGTACCTAGACATGGCGCAAAAAACATCTTGCCTGTTAGAGAGCGCTGCACTGTCATTGCAGCAATTATGAGCCACATAATAACGCATATTCCCGTCAACACCTAAAACAAAAGGTATTAGTATGGGAAAGCTTTCATATAATTCCAAGGATGGCGGAATAAACTCACACACGAAAGGACCTTGAAAAATCGAGATTCCAGCTCCTCTCCTATCGAGATCGTCAGGAGCGTAAAGACGCCTATCAAAAACGATTAGAGAAGGCGTGTTTCAAGGGAAGAAAGAGTCAGAACTAACCAACAGGAAAAATAAAGCCCCACCAACCCATATTAAATGGGAAGCCACCAGATTTAGCTATCATAACGACGGCAACAATGAACCAGACGATGGCGAAGCCCCACAGAATAAGACCGACAAGGAATCCAACAACATAGAACATGTCGCCTGCAAGGGCTACATTTGGGAGGCTGTGGGTAATGGGAAACAGGCGCCGAGCGAGTTTGCCAAGTGTGATGATGCTGTAGCAGTGCAGTTATTGTTACTATCGTTTCTCAGTCTCTTCGAGGAAGGTAGAAAAGTCTTACGAGAATCCTGACAGACCCAGAGGCCCAATCGGAAGCAGAAGTGAAACGATGACTTCTCGTTTAAGTGGCTTATGTATGGTCATACGAAGAAAGTAAAGAGTTAAGATAATCCAAGACAGAGGCGATCCGGTACCCCAGAGGATGTAGCAGATAACAAGCGTCCATAGCTGATGATTGTGGTTAGGAATAGCTCCTGCAACCAGGCCTCCCGACGTTGCAGCGATCACTACGGCGACAATCGGGATGAGATATAGTGCTGTCATCTCTGCTAATTCACTTCTCTGGTTTGACATTCTGCAAATAGATGTGAGTAAAGAAATTATTATAAGTACAATTTACAATAACGGCCCAGTAATAAGCTATAAAATTCAAGAAATTACGTAACTCACATAACAAACGTTAGATGAAAACAGGTTATAAGAGCCAACACACAAACGATCCACCATAGTACCCATGCAAATGTAGCCATGCCATGACCCCAGACTGGTACGCATACCAAGATGATCATGTTAATTAGTGTTGCAAGGCCCACGGGAAAGGTCGCGAGGAATAAGCTTTGGTGTGGATGTCGGAGCACGGCTAGAAAGAGCCGAGGATAGAGAATGTACCTCGCACAGGAAATAGCAGTAAAAAGCAGAAAAAGTGTTAGATTCAAGACGAAGAATATGACGGAAATAACCTGGAGCCCGTTTCCGTTGTAAGGCAGTTGGTGAAGCATAATTGAAACAACTCCAGTGCTCATGGTAATTATGAACCATCTGCCCGGCATCGGTAAAGTCAGCGCATAATAACAAAGAATAGTCAAGAGATGACTTTACGATGGAGTGAAATTTCTTATAATTCTCCTTAAGCCGTGCTCTTTAGGGACGTGGCGGTGGTCAATACCTCCAATCTGACCTTCTTCGACAGTTGTTTTCTTCGGGTTGAAGGCTGATTCGGCCGTATGCCTTTCGGAACTCACGGTTTGCTGCTCTTCTAACAGCCCTGGCGATACTCGTGGATGCTCTTCGTTAACAAAGATAGAGTCATTGGTGTGAAAATGGTCCGGGCAGTTGAGCGTTTTGCAAGTGCTGGGCGAGTCTTCCATATCGACTGGATTAATCGTACCGATATGCAACGAAGGCAAAGTGACAGGCTGAGATTATTTATTATTTATCAACAATGAACAGAAGGTGGAAAAGGCAGTAACGAGGAGATTGACTATTTATCCCGAACTTATGCAGCAATGTTAGTCAGCAGAGGCGGGGAAGTGCAGGATAACACATAGGGCCTGTTACTCATCAGCAGAGTCACAAGCAACAAGTAATATTCATGGGAACTCTCCTCGCACAGTAGCAATTCCCGCTGAATAATCGATGCACAGTGTTCAAAAAGGAGATTCAGGGGTTCAAAGGGTTCACTATAGGGTAACCAAACACTTCAGCAAGGGTACGAGTGGACTTACCGGTTTTCTTGTGCATTGCAGTCATTCATCAAGACGCCCACTGGACGCCTCCTGCAAGACTCAAATCCCGATCCCGACCTGAACGTCAAAAATTCGGCAAAGCGTATTGCTCACGAAATTAATATTATCATCCCGCAAGTTAAGAATAAAGTGGCACAAGATTTCTCTCAATTCTGAAAAAGGACACTGCCAATATTTTATCCATCTGCTACCCTAACATCAAGTTTCTCCACTCTCAAGGTGGCCGCAGCTACACCCCAAAGGGGAAATATGTTCCCTATCATGGCATCGAGAGCTGTAAGAAATGTTCTGCGTTCAACATCCCAGCGCTGACTTATCTATATCAGATGAAAGTGGCCCTTCGACAGCCAAACGAGATACTCATGCAGGCTGGCCAATGAGTCAGCCAGGCATTCATCACTCAGGGAAAGGAGAGTAACTAACTGGCTAAACTATTTGAAGCTATTCAGATGATTAGATAATAATAAATCAATTAAGTTAATCATTCGATAATTAAATAATATTTGTATATTTGATCACATATTTTACTCTTTTTTTATAAATCCTAGTTTCTTTTGATTCTTCAATTCTCTTCTCAAAATTTGGATTTTCTTGAATAGAAGGACTTGACTTGAGAATAGAAGAATCGTCGAGATTACTCGATGATTAATGAGCACGAGAGCTTGAGAGTTGGGTTGGATGACATAACAAAATACTGAATGAGACCAGATTGGACGGGCTTGCAAAAGTAGGAACAGAAAGGAAAGCGGGGCTAATGATGGAAAGAAGAGCAAACTGGGAGAATCATCTTCAGGTGGAAAATCCAGCTCCCTTGGCACAGCACTCAGGCTCAGGTGCCCTGAAACTCGCTGTATTTACAGGGTAGTTTCGCTTACGAGCCGGCTCGGTTAAGTCTGTAGAATTCAGGGCATTTTGCTTACATATCCAGAATCGAAATAATTAAATTCTGGTAAATTTAGTGATAAGAAGAAGAATCGACTAGAAATTTTGCGCACGCGTTATATGAGACTTGTGCTTTTTGTAATTGGCTAAGAATTATCAAAACAATTAATAATTGAAGCCTGTAGCGGGGGCTCGCTAGGCGCTGAAAGTGCCCTGAATTCCACAGACTTAACCGAGCCGGCTCGTTAGGATCGTGTTCTGTACCTTTCTCCTGTACCCCTTTTTGTCCTGCAATTTCTAGGAACACCACCGTCCAGGGCTTACAGCGGCTGCGACTGGAAATGATAAGGCTCTTTCGGACGTATTATTATACTGCCACGTGAATAAACTTGTAAAGTTTCTAATATCCGACAAACATAGGTACTAGTGGTACTCTATGAAACTTTATGTAAATTGCACAGCCACACAGCCACACACGGCGTCATCGTGCGTGGGAACGATAAGAAAGTGAGCGCGTGCGTGAATCCTTGACGACGGTGAGCAAGACAGTCTTCTAAGCGCAGTGATTATTTATACTTGCTATATTCGGTTCTATTCTTACGATACATTTACGATTCAACATGACCTTATGACAATACGTTAATAGTTCACAAGCGAATCCGCCTGCAAAATCTTCTTCCCCGGAGGCATCAACAAGCCAACCTCCTCCAACATGCTCCTCCTCTACCAAACAGGCAGCGTCAAAATCGGCGAAGTAGTTCGCTATACAGTCACATATACTCCGGCGCACGATCGAATTCTCCCTTCTCCTTCACAGCTCTATCTCAAGATCAAGAACAGCTCTGCGATTGCCCTCCGCGCAGCCTTCGTCCACGGGCCCTATACTCTCTACGCAGCAGCCTACCCTTCCTCCTTCCATCCCGACTCCAAATTCGAAGATCCCCGCACACACGGCGTGCCAGAGTTTGAGCCGAATCTCAAGGCTGGGGGCACGTTCACCACGCAGCTGTTAGTTCCCGAAGATGTGCGCGTGACAGCTGGGCACGGTAGGAGTCCGGACAGAGATGACATGAGCGTGAGCTGGATTGTGGAGGTCTCGAGTCAGGTCATATTCTCGAATTCTGCGGCCGTCCATTACGAGATCCTGCTTGGAAGGGACGAGAAGAGTCTTAGTCTGGGGTTTGCAAACGCTTTGACGGGAGGAGGCAGTGCGGTTCCTGCGCCGGGACAAGTCAGCGATCACCAGCAGAGTCAGGGCGCTAAGGATGGGCATCATAATGCGCAATCGAAAGGAGTATTTTCAAAGGCTATAACGTTGAGGGTCGATGATACAGCTAGTCTATGGAACACTCCGAGGATGCCGGAATGGGATGACAAGGGGAGTGAGAGGGCAAAGCAGAAGAATCAGGACGCTCCAGTTGACAAGGCTATGGATTATAAAACTGGCGATGGGGAGAAGCACAGATCTAAGAGGCAGAAGAAAGTCCATCTGGTGGTTTTGACGCATGGCTTGCATGGTAACCTTGGGGCGGATATGCTGTTCATGAAAGAAAGTATAGACGCCACTGCGAAGAAGGCGAAGATAGAAGCCCGAGGAAGGAGAGCGAAGCGGCGAAAAGAGGAGCAAGAAAAAGCTGCTAAAGCGGGTCAGAGCCACGAACAGCACCATGATGCTGAGCGGAAGAATAGCGAGGGAGAGACCAAACCTCCTGCTGAACAGCACGAACAGGATCTAGAAGACGACGAGGACGAAGAAGAGATTGTTGTTAGAGGCTTCTCGGGTAATGCCACTCGTACGGAAAGGGGCATTAAATATCTTGGAAAGCGGTTGGCACGATACGTTTTGGCTATGACTTTCCCCGATCAGCCGTACCGACCCATCACAAAGAAGTCGACTTCAGGGACCATCTCTCTGAGGCTGAGATCGACAGATCCCTCCGCTGCCGACGACGAAGGGCCTTCGACTCATCATAATAGTACCATCCATAAGGAGCCAGTCCACAACAACTCTCGGGCGTACAGAATCACTAGCATCAGTTTCATCGCCCACTCTCTCGGTGGTTTAGTCCAAACATATGCGGTGGCATACATTCAGAAACACTCCCCGCAATTCTTCGAGACGATCAAGCCAATAAACTTCATTGCCCTGGCTTCGCCTTTTCTAGGACTCAGCAATGAGAACCCCCTCTATGTCAAATTTGCTCTTGACTTCGGCCTTGTTGGACGAACAGGACAGGATCTTGGATTG
>Ga0247778_1001019_pt1 | contig 16520 bp, 8 predicted proteins | sample UWRJL049202B5_FD_179939 | JGI IMG/M metagenome (GOLD analysis project Ga0247778, IMG submission 179939) | Plant litter microbial communities from Arlington Agricultural Research Station in Wisconsin, United States - UWRJ-L049-202B-5 | ecosystem: Environmental > Terrestrial > Plant litter >... | reverse complement strand
TGGCCATTTTACCAACCGGCTTTCCGAATGCATCGGACATACTTCCCAGTTCTCCATGGGAAATAATATCGCCGATATCAATAATGACGGCCTGCCGGATATCTATACTTTGGACATGCTGCCCGAGGACAATCACCGGCAGAAAGACCTTTTTGCACCGGACAATTATGAAAAATTCGATCTGACCCTTCGATCGGGATTCTACTACCAGTATATGCGCAATATGCTGCAATTGAATAACGGGGACGGTCATTTCAGCGAGATTGGACAATTGTCGGGGATCTCCAATACGGACTGGAGCTGGGCGCCACTCTGGGCCGACCTGGACAATGACGGACTAAAAGATCTCTTTGTCACCAACGGCTATGTACGGGATTATACCAATATGGATTTTATTAAATATATGGAAGGCTATACCCAGGCCAAGGGCCGCCTTAGGCGCGAAGACGTCCTGGATATCATCAGTCACATGCCATCCTCCAATGTCACCAGCTATCTTTTCAGAAACAACGGCGATCTGTCCTTTTCCAACAACGGGCGGCAATGGGGCATCCGCAAGCCCTCCAACAGCAACGGAGCGGCCTGGGCGGACCTGGACAATGACGGAGACCTGGACCTGGTGGTCAATAACATCAACCAGCCAGCCTTCCTCTATGAGAACCGGGCGCGGCAGCTGGGGAAAAATCATTTTCTGGATGTCCGGCTGCAGGGCACAGGGCTGAATACGCAAGGAGTGGGGGCGAGGCTGACCCTTTTTATCGGGGACCGGCGCCAGTACCTGGAACAGCAGCCAACACAGGGCTATCAATCGGGGGCATCCCCGGTGCTGCATTTTGGTCTGGGCGCCGATAACCTCGTAGATTCACTGGTGATCGGCTGGCCCGGCGGTGGACGGCAAGTCCTCAAAGGTCTACGGCCGGATCAGTGGATAACCCTGACGGAGAAAGAGGCGACGACAGCAACCCCCAATCTTTATACCCATCATCCGGCCCCTCCACTGTTTACAGAAGTTCCATCCCCCATCGACTTTCATCATATCGCGGCAAAAGGCAACGACTTCAAACGGCAGCCCCTGCTGGTCAATCCCCTCTCTTACGGCGGACCCTGCCTGGCAAAGGGCGATGTCAACGGGGACGGACTGGAAGACCTCTACGCCGGGGCCGGTAACGGACAAGCGAGCGCATTGTATATCCAGCAGCCGGGCGGCCGATGGATCCGGCAGCCAGTGCCCGCCCTGGAAGCCGATAAAGCATATGGAGATGCAGACGCAGCCTTCGTCGATGCCAACGGGGACGGACATGCCGATCTCTATGTCGCCAGCGGCGGCTATCATAATTTTCAGACCGGCGACAGTCTCCTGCAGGACAGGATCTACCTGGGCGATGGAAAGGGACACTTCAACAGGAGCCGCGACGCCTTGCCGGCGATGCTGGTGGGGAAGAGCGTGGTGCGCACCGCGGATTATAACGGAGATGGATACCCAGATATTTTTGTGGGAGGGAGGAACATCCCCGGACTCTATCCCCTCACACCTCCCAGCTATCTCCTCATCAACGATGGCCGTGGCCATTTCACGGACCAGGCAGCCACCCTGGCGCCCGGCCTCGCCGCAACAGGCATGGTGACGGATGCGCGGTGGGTCGACCTCAATGGCGACAAATTGCCCGATCTGGTGATGGTAGGAGAATGGATGCCCATCACCGTATGGATCAACGAGGACGGCAAGCTGATCAACAGAACGGCGGAATACTTTGCAGCTGAAACCAGCGGCTGGTGGAATACCCTCTGGGTTGGCGACCTGGATGGAGATGGACGGCAGGACCTGGTGGCGGGCAATCTTGGAACAAATTCTCAGTGCCGTGCGGACCAACAGCACCCAGCTGAATTGTACTATAAGGATTTCGACGGCAACGGGACCATCGATCCCATCCTGTGTTTGTATATCAGGGACACCAGCTATCCCTTCCTCACCCGCGATGAGCTGTTACAGCAAGTCGGGAACCGGACAAAGAGATTCCCCACCTACGGACGTTATGCGGATGCAAAACTGGCCGATATCTTCAGCCCGGACGAGATGAAGGGGGCAGGACACTTACAGGCCCATTGTCTGCGGACGGCCTGCTATTTGCAGGGCGGCGACGGCAAGTTCCATGAAAAGAGGCTGCCTGTCCAGGCTCAGTTCTCGCCAGTCTTTACCATTACGGCGCTTGACTATGATCAGGATGGACACAGGGACCTTTTATTATGCGGAAATATCAATCATGCCAGACTCAGATTTGGCAAGTATGATGCTAATTACGGAGTCCTCTTAAAGGGAGATGGAAAGGGGGATTTCAGTTATGTTGACCAGCAGGCCTCTGGCCTCCACCTGCGGGGGGATGTCCGCTCGGTGGTGGACCTGCGGGGATTGCTGCTCTTTGGGATAAATGGGGAGGGACTAAAGGCTTATCGGCCCCCCAATACGCCCCCCCTGAAATATTAGAAGGGAGCGATTCATGGCTGATCGCCCCCTGATATACCCTCCTCGAAACATTACAATCGATTGGGAAACAGGCGCAGGCGTCATAGTCATGGACAATCCTATGGTTTTCATGGATGATCTGATATTTTTTTTATTTTCAATCAAAATAGATGTTATTTTGACAATTACAGATTGACTTGATATGATAGCAACCCAAGAAGATAGTTCGCTCAGTTCCAGGATAGTAGAAAGATTCAATGCTGTTTTTCATACCGACCCCATCATAGTGCGGTCACCCGGCAGGGTGAACCTGATCGGGGAGCATACCGATTACAACAATGGCTTCGTTTTACCGGCCGCGATCAATAAGGCCATTTACATGGCAGTTTCGCAGCGGGATGACGATGGCATCCATATCGTCTCACAGGACCTGGATCTCAGCTACCAGGGAAATGTCGGGCAGGTGGTAGCTTCCGGGATGCATTGGCCGGATTATATCCTGGGAGTGGTCCAGCAGGTCCAGCGGCTGGGTCATAAAGTGGGAGGATTCAATTGTGTTTTTGGCGGCGATATACCCCTGGGAGCCGGCATGTCCTCTTCGGCGGCGCTGGAATGTGCTACTGCCTTTTCCCTGAACGAGCTCTTTGGTCTCGGGATGGATCCACTGACGATGGTCAAATTATCGCAGCGGGCGGAGAATGAATTTGTCGGCGTACAATGCGGGATCATGGATCAGTTCGCCTCCATGTTCGGGCGGAAGAATCATGTGATCCGGCTGGACTGTCAGTCCCTGGCCTATGAATACGTTCCTTTTAATACGGACGGGATCCGGATCGTGCTCATGGATACGAATGTGAAGCACTCCCTGGCTTCCTCCGAATACAATACCCGCCGGCTGCAATGCGAGGCGGGGGTCAAAATGATACAGGCGCATGAGCCCGGGGTCAAGAGTCTGCGGGACGTCACACCGGCTATGCTGGACCAGTATGTGGCTTCGCAGGATCAACTGGTCTACCGGCGTTGTCAGTATGTTGTCGAAGAGAACCTCCGGCTGCTGGCTGCGACACAGGACCTGGCTGCCGGGGATATCGACGCCTTTGGTCAAAAGATGTACGGCAGTCATGAAGGGCTGTCACGTAAATATGAAGTAAGTTGCCCCGAACTGGATTTTTTGGTAGAACATGTAAAAGGTCGTGAGGGTGTCATCGGCGCCCGGATGATGGGTGGCGGTTTTGGCGGTTGTACCATCAACCTGGTCAAAGACACCGGTATCGCAGACCTGGTGGCGGAGGTGGCCCCTGCCTATGCAAAGGCAATGGGAAAGGAGTTAAAGGTGTATATCGGCCAGATCGAGAATGGGACTTCATTAGTGAGTGGTGAGTAGTGAACAGTGACTTGAACTTTACAATTTTTAAATTTAATTATTGCTATATGACAAAAATGTTGATCTCTGCTGCCTTTGTAGCTACCGTCAGTATGACAACGGGTTGCGGCAATGGGAACGAAACCGCCGCTACCGGAACCGGTAAAGATTCCGTAGTACCAGCCTCCGGTGCCGCCGTACCCGACGGCGCCTTCTTTAAGGACAGCGTGGACCATAAGGCCACCGGTCTTTTTATCCTTAGGAACAAACATAATGTAGAGGCCGCCATCACCAATTATGGCGCCCGTCTGGTCAGCCTGTTGGTCCCCGACAAAAAAGGCGTACTGACCGATGTCGTGCTGGGCTATGACAGCATCGGCAAATATGTGCATCAGCCGGAGACCTATTTCGGCGCCATCGTCGGTCGATACGGCAACCGTATTGCAAAAGGAAAATTCAAACTGGCAGGCAAGACCTACACCCTTGCCACAAATAATGGCGCCAATCATCTCCATGGAGGATTAAAAGGCTTTGGAGCCGAAGTGTGGGATGCCAAGCAATTGAGCGACACCAGCCTGGAACTGAAGTATTACTCCCAGGATCAGGAAGAAGGCTATCCCGGCAATCTGCAGGCCACGGTGACCTATACCCTGACAGGAAATAACGAGCTGACCATTGATTACCTGGCCACAACGGATAAGCCCACGGTACTGAACCTGACCAATCACGCCTATTTCAATCTCAACGGACAGGGAAGTGGCACGATCAATAACCACCTGCTGCAGATCAGCGGCGACAATTATACACCGGTGGATTCCACATTGATCCCCACAGGGAAGATCGAACCGGTAGCAGGAACGCCCTTCGACTTCCGTGAGCCGACAGCCATCGGTGCCAGGATCGACTCCCCCAATACACAATTGAAATACGGAAAGGGCTATGATCATAATTTTGTGCTGAACATGGGAAAAGATGGCGGTATACATGCAGCAGCCACCGTGCTGGGAGACCAGTCCGGAATTTTCATGGAAGTCTTAACACAGGAACCAGGGATCCAGTTCTATGGAGGAAACTTCATGAACGGCAGCAATCCGCTGAAAGGAGGCAAAACCGATAATTTCCGCACAGCCTTCTGCCTGGAGACCCAACATTATCCCGATTCGCCCAACGAACCTTCCTTCCCTTCAACAGAACTCAAGCCCGGCCAGCAATATAAGACCCGTACCATCTACCGGTTCTCAGTCAAATAATAAAGGCGGGAGGTGCGGGGTTCGAACCCCGCACCTTTTCAGATAGCTTACTCTGATCTTAAACTCTTTACCGGGTTCGCAACCGCTGCCCGTATGGCCTGAAAACTCACCGTCAGCAGGGTGACGACCAGCGCCCCGCAACCAGCAACGACAAAGATCCACCATGACAACCGGGTATGATACGTATAATTCTGGAGCCAGGTGTGCATATAATACCAGGCGGTTGGAATGGCGATCAACAAAGAGAGTATAACGAGGACCACGAATTCTTTCGACAACAATTTCCAGACAGCAAAAATAGACGCACCCAACACTTTCCGGACGCCGATCTCCTTAGTCCGCTGCTCTGCAACGAAGGATGCCAGTCCGAACAATCCCAGACAGGAAATAAGAACGGCAAGGAGGGCAAAAGAACCTGCCAGGCGTCCGATACGTTGTTCATTCCCGAATTTTCTGGTATATTCCTTATCCACGAAACGGTAGTCGAACGGACTGGCCGGATTATAGCGATGGAAGAACTCCCCGACCTTTGCCAGGGCCTCATGCGTGCCCAGCCCGGGTGCCAGCCTGATCTGGATCTGGGAAACATTGTTGGCATTGATGATAAAGATCGTGGGCTTTACCGGTTGGAAAGGATCTTCCCGGATCATATCCCTGATCACGCCGATCACCGTATACAGCTTGCCGCTCTCGCGGATACTGCTGCCCAGCGGATGTTGAAAGCCCATCAGCTTCACCGCCGCCTCATTGATGATGATGGCCGACGAGTCCGTCGCAAAGGACCTGGAGAAATCCCGCCCCTGCGTCAGCGTCCATCCGACGGTCCTGCCAAAATCATAGGTCACATCATTACCCATCACCAGCGGACGGGCATCCGGATCCTTACCTTCCCAGCTGATATCCGTATGGCCGCCGTCCTGTGAAGTGATCGAACAGGATGATTCGGAGATATTATCGACCGCCTGCGTGGCCAACAGACCGTTCCGGAGAGTCTCGTAGTTGCGGGTGAGTTCCGGTGTATTCATATTCATCTCGATCAATCCGTTGCGGCTGTACCCAACCGGAAGATCACGGGCAAATTGGACCTGCCGATAGATGGTGATCGTCCCAATGATCAGCATGACCGATACCGTGAATTGTAATACAACGAGGGTTTTGCGTGGAACGGCAGCCAGCCGCCCTGCTTTAAAAGTACCTTTGAGTACTTTTACCGGTTGAAAAGAGGAAAGGTAGAGTGCCGGGTAGCTGCCGGCTATCAGACCGGTGATCAGGCTGAAGCCAAGACCGGCCAGCCAGAACAATGGACTGGAAAATGGTACGACCATCTTTTTGTCGGCAATCGCATTGAAGAGCGGCAGGCTGATCACCACCAGCACGAGGGAAAACCCAAAGGCGATGACGGCCACCAGCAACGATTCGCTGAAGAACTGCAGGATCAGGTGACCGCGAACGGACCCAATGGCCTTGCGGATGCCCACCTCCCTGGCACGGCGTTCACTGCGCGCGGTACTGAGGTTCATAAAATTAATACAGGCCAACAGCAGGACAAAGACGCCGATGATGCCGAAGAGCCAGACGAACTGGATCAGCCCCCCGGTGTTGACGCCATTAGTAAAGTCGCCGTACAGATGCCATCGATCCATGGGGAAGAGAAAAAACTCAGGCTTGTATTTGGGCGGATCATTCTTCTGCATCCGGATATCCCTGATCTTATTCGATACCTGTTGGAAGTCCGCTCCTTGCTTCAACTGGACAAACACATTGAACGAATTATTATCCCAATTGGCGGTCGAATGCTGCGCCCCGTAATTGATCGACGCATAGAGCTTCCAGGCTGCAATGAACTGGAGATCCCTGAAGCTGCTGTTGGCGGGCAGGTCCTGGAATACTCCCGCCACTTTTACAATCGAATTATTGTTGATGGTCAGGGTCTTATTGATCGGGTCCTGGTCGCCGAAGAGCGCGCCGGCTGTCGAACCGGATAGCAGGATGGACTGCATGTCACTGATCCCATCCTTGTCACCGCGCAGCATTTTCAAGGACAGCATCCTGGCCAGATCCGGCTCTGCATAGTGACCTGAACGGGTCACTTTTTTATCGCCTGTGCCCAGGATGATGCTCTGTTGACCCGAAGTCAGCGCGACGTATTTGAAATCAGGATATTTGGTACGCAGCTCGGTGGCGATGGGAACTGGCATGACATCATATGATGACTTAACATCCTTTTGAAAAGTTACGAATTGCCAGACCTTGCCGATGCGATCATGATTGGCAAAGCCCCTGTCAAAGGACAACTCATCATCGATCCAGCAGGCAATCAGGATGGTGACTGCCATGCCGATGCTAAGACCTAGCAGGTTGATGGCGGAATACATTTTACCCTTCAGCAGGTTGCGCCAGGCGAGCTTGAAAAAATTTTGGAGCATAGGAAGCCTTGGTTGGATGAAAAAAAGAATGCAATTAAAATGCAACCAGAAATATGCCAAGGCTATACTATTTTGATTTTCAATGCATTGCCGCACCATTCCAGAGAGGCATGTCCGGTTTTGAAACAGTCGGCCGTTCGTTGCCGGGCAATAAGAAGCTCGCGCAAACATTGTTTCCATAGTCATAATCTCAACATTAAATTCAAGATCAAAACTTTAACCTTATCCTAAAACAGAACATAGACTGCCCGCAATCGGACAGTTCATCCTCATTCCCAAAACGCCAATCCGTTGAATATCATAGACTAACTAAACCGGCATTTTTTTGGCTGCACACCTGTCATACCTCAAAATAAACGTATGTTCCGAAACTATTTCCTCCTCGCCTGGCGCCACCTGCTGAAAAACCGGACCTACTCTGCCATCAATATCGCCGGACTCTCCATCGGCATGGCCATCGCCCTTGTCATCGGTCTCTGGATCACGGACGAGGAAACCTTCGATCACTATGCCCCCAACCACAGCCGCCTCGCTGTGGCTATGATGAACATCCACCTGAAAAACGCAACCAAAAAGGAAGAGTTCTTCACCGGCAACACCATCATGATACCCCTCGGCAAAGCCCTGGGCTCGCAATACAAAGAACTTTTTACCGGCATCGCCATGACAGACTACAAAAGCAGCAGCCGGCTTTTTAACTATGGAGACCAGACTGTCAGCGGTATCGCCCAGACCGCCCAGGCCGATCTCCCTTCGATGTTCGGTTTCAGGATGCTCAGTGGTAATGCCGGGGCCACAAAGGACCCGTCTACGATTATCATCGCCCGGTCGCTGGCTATAGCCCTGTTTGGAAACGACGACCCCGTGGGCAAGAGCGTAAGGGTCGACAACAACCTTAACTATCGTATCGGCGGCGTCTATGCCGATCTGCCAAAGAATACTACGTTCAACGGGCTCCAGGCCGTTCTTCCCTGGGACAACGCTGACAATAGCTACCGTCGCGACAACATCAGCTGGCAGGACCACAACAGCCACCTTTATGTACAACTGGCGCCGGGTGTCACCGCCGGACAAGCCACGGCAAGGATAAAAGATCTCCCTAGCTCCTTCTTCAAGGACTACCACGAAGAGGCCCTCCTTTATCCTGTTGACAAAGCCTACCTGTATAACCAATTCGAGATGAATAAACCCTCAGGCGGCCGCATCACCATGGTCTGGCTCTTTGGGATCATCGGCGCCTTTGTACTGCTGCTGGCCTGTATCAATTTCATGAACCTGTCCACGGCCCGGAGCGAAAAACGCGCAAAAGAAGTAGGCATCCGCAAGACGATCGGTTCACTCCGGGGGCAACTCATCATGCAATTTCTCAGCGAGTCTATCCTCCTGGCGGTCATCGCCCTCGTCTTCGCTTTGGCGCTTGCACAGATTTTCCTGCCCTTCTTCAATGGCCTTGCCGCCAAACAAATGTCCATACCCTGGACCAGTCCGCTGTTCATCACGGCGATGCTTGGCTTCACGATCTTTACCGGTCTGCTCGCCGGCTCCTATCCCGCCTTCTATCTTTCGGCCTTCAAACCCGTGAAGGTGCTCAAGGGCAAACTAAAGGTGGGCAGATCGGCCTCCCTGCCACGGCAGATCCTGGTCGTCCTCCAATTCACGGCCTCGCTCATCCTCATCATCGGGACTACCATCGTGTTCCGCCAAATACTCTTTACAAAGGATCGCCCCACCGGCTACAACCGCGAAGGCCTCTTCACGGTGGATATGAGCACTCCCGATATCAATACCCATTACGAAGCCCTGCGCGATGAGCTCATTCAGCAAGGTCTTGCCGCCAACGTTGCCGCCTCGAACATGAAACCTACCGCATTTCAGAATGGCAACGGTCTTGACTGGTCAGGCAAACGCGCCGATCAGAACACCGTCGGATTCAACAACGTCAATATCACTTCCGACTACGGTAAAACCATCGGCTGGACCATCACCCGGGGCCGCGACATGTCCCGCGCATTCCCGACCGACAGCAATGCCGCGATCCTCAATGAAAAAGCCGTCCAATCCATCGGTTTCAAAGATCCCATCGGCCAGGTCGTAAAGCTCTTTGGGAAACCCTACACCGTCGTGGGCGTTTGCGCTAACATGGTCAATAATAATCCCTACGATACGGCGCAAAACGCCATCTTCGTCGGCGGCGGTTACACCGATGAGATGATCGTAAAGATCAAACCCGGCAACGATCCACACAAAACCCTCGCCGCTATGACATCGGTCTTTTCAAAATACGATCCTGCGAGTCCCTTTATCTATAAATTCGTAGACGAAGCCTATGCCTCCAAATTCGAAGCCGAAGAGCGTATAGGCAACCTTGCCGCCGTCTTCACCGGCCTGGCCATCTTTGTGTCCTGTCTGGGGCTTTGGGGTCTGGCCGCCTTCGTCGCCGAACAACGCACAAAGGAGATCGGCGTGCGCAAAGTTCTCGGCGCCAGCATCATCAATCTCTGGGGCCTGCTTTCCAAAGAATTCCTGAAGCTCACAGGCATCTCGATCCTGATCGCCGTACCGCTGGCGTACTATGGCATGAACCAATGGCTGAAGGGGTATCTGTATCATGCTCCTCTGTCCTGGTGGATATTTGCATCCGCGGGCACAGGGATCATCGTCATCACCATGCTCACGGTGAGCTATCAGTCGCTGAAGGCGGCGCTGATGAATCCCATAAAAAGTTTACGATCGGAATGATACTGACTCTAGTATCCTAAGACTCACAAATTCTTGTAGTTCATGTGGTATTGCCGTGGCGGTTTTTCCGTCCTTTGACCCAAACGTAACTTAATGATCATTCAACGGCAAGCCCCGGCGTTGCCATTCCTTCCAATTGAGGTATTCTGGTCCCTTGCGTTGTTCAACCATGGTGATGCAGGAGTCTACAGGGCAAACGATCTGGCAGAGGTTGCACCCTACACATTCCTCTTCTTTAATTGTATAGGTATTATAGGGATTGCCGGGATCGAGACGGATGGACTGATGCGATCCGTCTTCGCAGGCAATGTAACAAAGGCCACAGTGAATGCATTTATTCTGATCGATTTGCGCAACAATATGAAAATTAATATCGAGGTCCTCCCAATGTGTGAGCGTAGGCACAGACCGGCCGATAAAGTCGGTGGTGCGGATGAAGCCCTTGTCATCCATCCAGTTGCTGAGTCCTTCGCACATATCCTCTATGATGCGAAAGCCTGACTTCATAGCCGCCGTACAAACCTGCACGGAGGTGGCGCCAAGCAGCATGAATTCGGCAGCGTCTTTCCACGTGCTGATGCCCCCGATGCCGGACACGGGAACCCTGGACGTGACAGGATCCTGCGCGATCGTCGTCAACATTTTCAGAGCAATGGGCTTGACGGCCGGGCCGCAGTAACCGCCGAAGGTCGACTTGCCGCCCACATTGGGATTGGGGACGAAGCTATCCAGGTCCACGCCGGTAACAGACTGGATGGTATTGATGAGGGACAGGGCCTGGCTGCCTGCCTCAACAGCGGCGCGGCCCGTAGGGACAACGGAATGCACATTGGGTGTCAGCTTGGTGATAACCGGGATGGAGGCAGCCTCCATGACCCATTCCACGACCAGGCGGGCGATCTCCGGGTCCTGGCCAACAGCAGCACCCATGCCTCTTTCCGTCATGCCATGGGGACAACCGAAGTTCAGTTCCAATCCATGAGCCCCCGTATCTTCCACTTTTTTGATCAACTCGGTCCAGCTTGCCTGATCATTATCCGCCATAAGGGAAACGATCATTGCCCGGTCGGGGAAGAGACGGACGCACTCCCTTATCTCTTTCAGGTTGATGTCCAGCGGCCGATCGCTGATCAGTTCGATATTATTAAAACCCATGACACGGCTGCCCTGGTAATCGACCGCCGAGTAACGGGAGGATACATTCTTCACCTGGCTTCCCAGGGTCTTCCAAACAACGCCGCCCCAACCGGCCTCGAAGGCGCGCAGGACATTCACCAGTTTGTCCGTCGGCGGAGCGCTGGCCAGCCAGTAAGGATTGGGGGAATGAATCCCCAGAAAATTGGTGTGGAGGTCTGCCATAATTCGTAGTTATGAATTGAGCATTATCAAAGAGGTGTATTAATATAACGCAATATCGCCGCTGCCGCATCCTTGCCGGCCTGTACCGCATCCACTACTTCTTTTCCGCCATTGACGCAGTCACCGCCGGCAAAAACACCGGACCAGTTGGTGGCGCCATCCCGCCCATCGACCCTGATGCTGCCATGGCTGTGTTCCAGGCCGGCCTCGTCGGCCAGGTATTCGAAGGGGATCTGACCGGCAGCCTTGATTACCATATCCACCTCCAGGGTCACGGTCTCACCGGTAGGCCGGGGACTGCGGCGGCCATCGGGCCCCGGCACGCCCAGTTCCATCAGGTTGCAGACCAGTTGACTGACTTTTCCATCAATCCCTTTGATCTCCGCAGGCGCCGCCAGCCAAACCGTGCGGCATCCATCCAGGCGCGCAATATTTAGTTCCGTTTCCGTACAAGGCATTTCCGCCTCGGTCCTTCGATAGACAAGTGTCACTTCGGCGGCGCCCAGCCGTTTGGCCTGGGTCGCGGCATCGATCGCCGTCATACCTAATCCAATGACCGCCACGTGATCACCAACGGCTACTTCGGAAAATCCTTTAGACCGGATCGTGTAGATAAAGCTCAACGCATCGACGACACCTGCCAGTTCCTCACCCGGTATATCCAGGGACCGGGCCTGGCCGACACCAAACCCCAGAAAGACCGCGTCGTATTGTTCACGAAGCACACGCAGGCTGATGTTCCGGCCCAGTTCCTGCTGGTACCGTATCTCTATCCCGCCCACCGAAAGAATATATTCGACCTCTTCTTCACAGAACTCCGGTGTCACTTTATAGGCCGCAATGCCATAGGTCATCAGACCGCCGCCTTTGGCCTCTCTTTCATAGATCGTCACATCGATGCCTTCCCTGGAAAGGACATGCGCGCAGCTCAATCCGGCAGGGCCGGCGCCTACGATGGCTACTTTCTGACCCGTGGAAGGCTTGCGGATAAAGAGAGGCCATTTTTCGCGCATAGCCCTGTCCGTGGCATAACGCTGCAGACGGGCGATGGGGATGGCCTCTTCTTCCATCAGGTTGTACACACAGGCGCCCTCGCACAGTTTTTCCACGGGGCAGACACGCGAACAGCCGCCGCCCATGATATTGGAGAGAAAAATAGTCCGGGCGGAGCCTTTCAGGTTATCAGTGGTGATCTGCTGGATGAACTTGGGAACGTCGATGCCGGTGGGGCAACGCTTGGTACAGGGGGCGTCATAGCAGAAAAGGCAGCGGTTGGCCGCCACCAGGGCGGCATCCTCCGTTTCGAAGGGAGGATGGATGTCCTGGAAATTCTCCTGGTAGATTGCCTGCGGCAGACGATTATTGGAAATGGGCATTATTGTTTTATTTTATGCATGCTGGTCAGTCGATAAGGCAAGGCGCCCGATCATCCGGTCACAGCTCGGTCAATTTGCCATAGGTCTCCGGTCTTCTGTCACGGAAGAACTGCCAGACGCTCCGCACTTCTTCGATCATGTCCAGATCGAAGTCGGCGATCAGCAGCTCGTCCTTGTCTTCGGATGCCTGCGCGAAGATCTGGCCCCTCGGATCGGTGAAATAGGAAGTACCGTAAAACCGGCCCAGGTTCCAGGGCTTCTCCTCACCAACGCGGTTGATACAACCCATAAAATAGCCGTTGGCCGCGGCATGCGCCGGTTGCTCTAATTTCCAGAGGTACTGCGACAACCCGGCCACCGTGGCGGAAGGGTTATAGACGATCTCCGCGCCGTTCAATCCCAGACATCGCGCCCCATCGGGGAAGTGACGGTCATAACAGATGTAGACACCGATCTTCGCATACCTTGTCTGGAAGACGGGATAGCCCAGGTTACCTGGTTTGAAGAAGAACTTCTCCCAGAACCCTGACGTATGAGGGATGTGGTTCTTCCGGTATTTACCCAGCAGGGTCCCATCGGCATCGATGACGGCAGCCGTATTGTAGAGGACCCCGGCCTGTTCTTTTTCATAGATCGGGACGATCATCACCATATTATATTTCCGCGCGTATTCGGTCATTCTTTCGATAGTGGGGCCGGGTACGGCCTCAGCCGACTCATACCAGGCGCGGTCCTGCCCCGGACAGAAATAAGGCGTGTTAAAGATCTCCTGCAGGCAGAGGATCTGTACGCCTTTTTTGCCTGCTTCTTCGATCAGGGGTATATGCTTCTGCACCATGGCTTCTTTGATCTCTTCGATCGTGCCTTCGCCCTCTGTCTTTGGGAGACTCATCTGGATCAGTCCGGACTTGATTATTCTCGGCATTGTATTGAATTAAGAATTAAGAATGTTGTATATAGGTCGTCGGTTTGCGTTTGATGAATTGCCCGTATCCTCTGTCCACCAAACAAGTTCCATTATCGATCGCCACCCGCCCCCGCAGGATCACCGTCTCTACTTTCCCGGTCAGTTGCCATCCTTCATACGCCGAATAGTCCACATGCATGTGGTGCGTAGCGGCAGAGAGCATATGCTGCTTCAAAGGGTCAAAAATGATGATGTCGGCATCGCTCCCCGGAGCGATGGTGCCCTTCCGGGGAAACATGCCAAAGATCTTTGCGGGATTGGTACAGGCCACTTCCACATATTTATTCAGGCCGATCCTTCCTGTATGCACCCCCTCGCTGAACAGCAGTTCCATCCGGTGTTCGATAGCCGGGTGACCGTTTGGGATCTTGGAGAAGTCTTTCTCTCCCATCAATTTCTGCTGCCAGTTAAAGGGGCAGTGATCGGTCGCGACGACAGCCACCAGTCCCTGGTTGATACCAGCCCATAGCGTCGCCTGGTCCTTCTTTTCCCGCAGGGGTGGACTCATCACCCATTTGGCGCCCTCGAAGTCTTTTTCATACAGGGAGGCGTCCAGAAGAAGATATTGAATACAGGTCTCCACAAATACGTGCTGGTTACGCCGGGTGGCCTCGCGTACGGCATTTAACGCGCCTTCACAGGTTAGGTGAACAATATACCCCGGGCAGCCGGTGTAGTGCGCCATATCGGCAAAGCGGGAAGAGGCCTCGGCCTCCGTCACTTCCGGCTGTGAGAGATAATGATACAGGGGGGAAAGATTACCCGCTGCGCGGTTCTGCGCTACAAGGTAGTCGATCATATCCCCGTTGGTGGCATGTACGGTCACAAGGCCGCCCTGTTGGCGCACCTCCTGCATGAGGGCGATCATCTGCCGGTCGTCGATCATCAGCGCTCCTTTGTAAGCCATGAAGGTCTTGAAAGAGGTGGTGCCTTCACCGATCATCTCCTTTATCTCTTTTTTCGTCTCCTCGTTGTAATCGGTGACGGCCATGTGGAAACTGTAGTCGCCTACGGCGGTGCCCTTGGCCCGACCCTGCCATTCGGCCAGTGCCGCGGCCAGAGAATCTCCCTGTGTCTGCAAGACAAAGTCGATGACAGTAGTCGTGCCGCCGAAGAGAGCGGCCCGCGTACCGGTCTCATGGGTATCGCTGGAGAAGGTGCCCATAAAGGGCATGTCCAGATGGACATGGGGGTCGATGCCGCCTGGCATCACCAATTTTCCCGCGGCGTCGATCGTATGATCGGCAGGAATGGAGAGCGCCTGCCCAATGACGGCGATCGTCTCTCCATCTATAAAAATATCGCCCGGATAATCGTCCGTGGCGGTGATGATCCTTCCGTTCTTAATCAGCAGCGACATAGTTGACCTCCTTTTTATATGTTTGTCCGGTAACCGGGACGGAATGGGAACGCATCAGCCACCAGTAGCTGCAGCCCGATACGAGAAAACCTACGAACCACGCATAGCTGTAGATGTCCACGATCCAGACCGGCAGCGTCTCTTTGCCGATGATCCCGATGGTCACCACGAAACCCGGGATATTCGGGGCGATACCCAGGATCAGGCTGATGATGGCGCGGCTGTTGAAACCGGCCGTATAGGTATAGATGCCCTTTTCTGCATAAAGTTGATCGGTATCCAGCTGCTGACGGCGGATAAAATAATAGTCTGCGATCAGGATGCCGCCGACGGGCCCCAGCAGACTGGAATAGCCGACCAGCCACGTAAATATATAGCCGCCGGGATCCGCCAACAGTTTCCAGGGGAAGATGAGGATGCCGGCGACACCGGTTATCAGGCCCCCGGTCCGGAAAGTGATACGAGCCGGAGCCAGGTTGGCAAAGTCATTGGCGGGGCTGACGATATTTGCTGCGATATTGGTCGCCAGGGTGGATAGGGCCACGGCGATCATGGCTAAGCTGACGAGCATTTTGCTGTCAAACCGGCCGGCGAGAACCACAGGATCCCAGATTGGTGCGCCGTAGAGAATGGTGGTGGCGGAGGTGACGACAACACCGATAAAGGCAAAGAGGGTCATAGAGGGAGGAAGGCCGATGGCCTGTCCTCTTACCTGTGCCTGCTGGCTGACCGCGTAACGGGTAAAGTCAGGTATATTCAGCGAGAGAGTCGCCCAGAATCCGACCATGCCCGTGAGCGCCGGGATAAAGAAGGCCCAGAACGCCGGCCCCGTTAACCGTGCAGGCTGTGTCAGGATGGGCCCCAGTCCGCCATGAACGGAAGATATGGCCCAGTATAGCAAGGCAAGGGCGGCCAGCGGCAGAAAGAAAGCCTTAAAGACCAGTAGTTTCCGGATACTGTCCACTCCGAGCCAAACCACCCACATATTCAGGAGCCAGAACCCCAAAAAACAGATGGCGGGTCCGGTAGCCAGACCCCAACTGGCGGGGAAGAACGGGGGCAGGGTTCCCAGTGCGGGTATCCAAAGCCGTATCATCTGGTAAAGGGCCGATCCGCCGATCCAGGTCTGGATGCCGAACCAGCCACAGGCCACGATGGCCCTTAGCATCGCGGGAATGTTGGCCCCTTTTACGCCAAAGCTGGCGCGGGCGAAAACGGG
>Ga0247778_1001018_pt1 | contig 16520 bp, 18 predicted proteins | sample UWRJL049202B5_FD_179939 | JGI IMG/M metagenome (GOLD analysis project Ga0247778, IMG submission 179939) | Plant litter microbial communities from Arlington Agricultural Research Station in Wisconsin, United States - UWRJ-L049-202B-5 | ecosystem: Environmental > Terrestrial > Plant litter >... | reverse complement strand
ATTAAGATGGAGTGGAGGGGGGAGGTACGGTTTTCGGGGGTTGGGAAGGGGTCTGTGGTGGTTGTTGGGGTTTCCATTTTAGAGGAGGTTGTGAGAGGTGAGAGGATGGAGGAAAGTCTGTGAGGACTGAGGGAAATTTTATTTTTAAATTGGGGTGAGGTAGGGTCAAAGTGGGTTGTACTATGACTGAAATTTTGATGGGTACGCCATAGGGCTGGACTTAACTCTGAGTGTGTTAGGTGCGGGAGTGTCCGTGGATAGGGGGAACTATTCGTGACTTTCTCTAGTGTAATTGATTTATGACTTCTACCCTAACGCCGTCCTGGTCTATGGAATAATACCCAACTCCGTGTGACCTTGATCATGCTTTTTGTATAGTAGTACAGTGTGATATCAAAGCCGGGAGTTTGAGGTAATCCTCTTTCCAAAGCGCGAGTAGAAATTATCCTGAGAAATATGGACACTCTCGCCGGTTCGCTCATCGAACATATTACATCCAAATTTTGCTGCATTGGGTGGTGTATAGACTGTTCAAAATCAGCTATATCCACGCAATCTTTAATTTTTGGAAAGTGAAATGTAAAACTCACGATGCAAACTAACAGCCACCTCCCTCTCATCCGGATTCGAAATCTTATGAACACCAAGTTCATCGGCCATATACGCAACCTGACCTTCCTTGTAAACTTCCTCACTGATGATTTTTGGAGACGTCACGATATCCTGGGGAGGTGTTTCGTAGCGGGTTTCGAGGAGGTTTCCTTTGAGGATTCGCATCAGGCAGTGGGCGTTGGCGTGGTCGTGGATGGGGCTTCCTTTACCTGGAGACCAGACGAGTAGTAACTGTGATTTTTTAGTATCATTTATCAATTCACATGATATCAACTTACTAGATTGCTTTTCCCATTTCCCTCGTCGACAAGGTTGCGTGTATAACCACGAGAATGGTCTGCGAATGCGTATTTTTGCCCTTGGAAAAAAGAGTTAGCAAAGTACCTAGCATTGTGACTCCTCATGAGATGTCTAAAAAGGAAGCCAAGATCATCTATGAGATTTGAGGTAAACTTACAATCTTTCTCACAAGAAACATACCCCTCCATCAGCTTCCGCAACTCCTCCACACTAACATCCGCCGAATCCAGCCCCGACGACGGACCCAGCAATCTCGAAAGCTCAGCAACAAGCTCCTGAAACTCATCTCTCGCCCCCAAAAAATCCTCCGCTACCATATCGATAATTTCTTTCTTTCTTTAAAATTTAAAAAGAAAGTCTTCGTTTCATTCAGCGCTGAAAAGTTAGTCTCCGGGAAGCAGTACGTGACGTTGAAAGGACAAAATCCCAAGTTACACCTTCCTCCTTTATAGTGTATCCCCAAACCCAAACAAAAAGAACGTGAATCTTCTGAAACGACAGGAAAGAAAATTCTAGTCATGCCAAATTATACATCTCGAAGTCACCAGTCACCAGTCACCAGTGTCTAAGACACGACATCGGAAGAAACCCCGCGATCCGCCTCGCAAGAACTTTTTGGTGGGGCTGCGCTGCCCCTCCATCTCGCGACCCAGACCAGACTACGATTGCGCAAACACTCACCTTTTGCACCTGACGTCCAGAATCAATTTTCAATATGGCACCGAAAGGCAAAGGAGGCGACAGTAAAGGTGCAGGCAAGGATAAAGGGAAGGGCAAAGCAGAGGAGGGGAAGGGAGCGGGCAAGGTGAAGGGCGCGCAGCAGATTAATGTGCGGCATATCTTGGTGCGTAATCTTTATTAGAACCTTGAAACGGGTTTGGTTTTGGGGAGATGGGGATTAACGGGGAAATAGTGCGAGAAACATAGTAAGAAGGAAGAGGCGCTGGCGAAGTTGAATAATGGTGCGAAGTTTGATGAGGTTGCGAGGGAGTTTTCTGAGGATAAGGCGAGAGTTGGTATGTTTGTTTGATATGCCGCAGAGGAGATGAGGAGCTGATGAATGCGCAGGTGGTTTGCTGGGTTGGAAGAAGAGGGGGGATTTGGATCCTACGTTCGAGGAGGCGGCTTTTGAGTTGGAGGCTTCTACGACTGCGAGTCCGAAGTTTGTGGAGGTTAAGACTGGGTTTGGATATCATATTATTATGGTTGAAGGGAGGAAGTGATTCAGTCAGTTATGTCAAGGAGTCCGGCGCATTTGGTCACAAATTCAAGGTCCGCATCACATCTGCTTGTCTGCATTTTCTTGCCCCGATATGCCAATTTATTGCTCGCCTGCATATGCATCATAAGTAGAATACATCAGAAGGAAAGCTCAGCAATGTCTATCCGCCGCAATCAAACTCCGTAGATCAATCCATCCCATTTTGGCTTTACTGTTCGGTCTGGAAGTAATTGAGGAGGATCGATCGCTCTTGAGACTCCTCACCCCAGTCCTTAACGACCACACAAGAGCAGTTGACAACCTTGCGTGCGTTTCCCTCACGGTCCAACACACCTATAATTCTCTATCAGCAGAGTCCAGGCACAAAATCACAGATTCTACTCACACAAACCAGCCCACTCGCCCAATTGCTTTCCATCAGGAACCTTGATCAAGGGAATCTTGTGCTCGGAGCACAGCGCAACGACCAGCTTCTTGTATGCCTCCTCCTCGCAAGCCTCGTTCAGGACGCACATGTGTGCTTGACGTCTATCGAGGGCCTTGGAAGCTTCACGGAGACCACGGGCGAGACCATCGTGCATCAGCGCAAGCTTGAGAACACCCTTCAAAGCGTCGAGAACGGACATTTGACCCTTGGATGCGGCATCTCCAGAGACTTCGACTTCGTCGGCTTCCGCGACATCGGGGGCATTGGATGCGTTGTCTTCTACGTCACTCTTTGGCGGGGTTAGCTGAAGCTCTGGAAGGGAAGGAACGTTCATGAATTGGTCTCGGTGTCTTAATCTTCTGGAAGGCGCTGGGGGCGAGACTCGAGCTTGCGCCGCCGGCACACGAGCAGTAGATTGCAGATTTTGAAGCCATCCAAATATGCAGATATGTAGGGAATTAGATCAAGACTCACCATTTTGGCTGTTGTTGAGTCGCGATCCTCGAAGAACTTGTGCTGTTGTAGAGGAGAAAGTCGAAATTCGCGAGGTAGTATTTTTTGTAGTTTGCCCTTCACGGTGCGTGAGGCAGGCACGACCAAGACGCACTAGGCCAGGGCGCTGATTGGGCAGGTACGCGATGCAGATATAGCCACGTGACATTAACTTTTCGCACCCACAACGAAAAAAGTTCGAAAATCCGAACTTCGCGAAACTCATCTCCAACCTCAATATCCTCGACCACCACGCAAAGCGCAACCAGAGGTATGTTCTACCCATTAATTATCCTCACAGGTCCTTCATGATAGGCAGAGGGGACAATCGGCATCTACTCGATGTGCGACTGGGCATGGGGCGCTGATGAGGGGGAAATCGCAATTTTCATAAATCTGCAAATCCGCAGCCCACCGACAGCGCAACACGGCCATCGCCATTGAAAGATGCCGACACTGATCTCCTCTTACACGACGAGCTGAAGAACCCTCCTGTCGCATCATGAGGGCACTCTCCATGCTCAGGAGCCCATGAAGGCTAACGCAGCAACTACTGGCAGATACCTCATTTCCACATCCAACGATCTGAGAATCTCCAACCGCAATCATGGTCAAGACCTCAGTCCTCAACGATGCGCTCAACGCCATCAACAACGCCGAGAAGTCCGGAAAGCGACAGGTCCTGATCCGACCTTCGTCCAAGGTCATCGTCAAGTTCCTCAGCGTCATGCAGAAGCACGGTATGTAGGCAGCAAGCCTTTTTTCTTTTCACATAAACCACCCGTTCGGCATGATAACTAGATGACGGTCTCAATTTATCACGACCATAGTCCTTTAAGTTGCCGATATATCATACCTTTGCGAGGATCTTACACGTTCTCTGATTTTCCCCCTGACGTTAAACGTTTAATCTTTCGCAACATACTGACATCTCTGTCTAGGTTACATTGGCGAGTTCGAGGAGTAAGTTTAGACAAGTTCGGCCGGCGCTGAAGCATACTAACCTACAATTTAGGGTTGACGACCACCGATCTGGCAAGATTGTCATCCAACTCAACGGCCGCCTCAACAAGACCGGTGTCATCTCCCCCCGCTACAACGTCCGTCTGTCCGATCTCGAGAAGTGGGTTGTGAAGCTCTTGCCATCCCGTCAATTCGGATACATGGTCCTCACCACCTCTGCCGGTATCATGGACCACGAGGAGGCCCGTCGCAAGCACGTTGCCGGAAAGATCATTGGTTTCTTCTACTAGACGGAATGGGAAAAAACAACGGGGCGTTTGGAGTCTCATGAGCATGCATGTATCTATCTGAAGCAATTTGCTCGTTGATACCCTATTTGGATCTTGCTCCGGTACGGATCCTTCTTTGGAAGAGGAATAGATAGCTCTGCATCAAAAGTCAATTGAACCTCATGGACTCTGATTTGGAATTTTCGATACATGTGATGGGTTTTCCTCTTAGTTGGCGGAGCCATGCTGAAGTTTCAGCACAACTTTATGATTGCTTCACTGTTTGCAACTATCGAATCCGCAGTCTGGAAGTAGATTTGAAGCAAGTGTATACCTTAAACAAGCGTGAAATCCTGCAGCAAGAATTCCCCTTTCTCAAGCCTCTGCATCAGTGTTCCATTCTTCGTTTCAGGAGAATAGATCAGCCTTTCTGAGTTTAGCTCTCCACGTGCGCAGGGGCAAAGAACTTACGCTTGACCCATGTACCGCCAAAGTTCTCCCTGCCGGCGCAAGATATAAAAAACGCTCCCACCCAAGAACCGGCAGACAATATCGTTTACTGCTGCTGCTCCTTCTGTCATTCCAACAAGACTATCTTTCTCGGTTGTGAATGTGAGTGGATCCCACGTGGAAAGCTTCGTATCCTGCCTCTCTGTTCCGGGTCCTAGAGCTTCTACCTGGAGCTTTGGTGAAAATTGCTGTCCGAGGACTTTGATCTAATGTTGATAGCTTTTTTGCTGGATTGATTCTGGTAGCGGCTTCCAGCAAAGTCTATTACCATACGTCTTCGTGCCCTGCACATGAACAATTGGTGATAAATCTTTGAGGCGAGTTTTCAGCTCTCGGATTGAGTCAACCACGAATCCTCGCAGCGTGACTTGCTTGCGTGCGAGGTCAAAAGAACATACGCTTTTGCCGCGATAAATGGTAGGCACAGCCTGATTATCCATCCCGTGTCGCACTCTCGTGCTGGTTTCTACGACCCGTCCAAGACCCTGGTTATATGATGTCGGCAAGGTCCAATCTGGCACCCATGACGGCAGATCAAAATCCCCCCTCCCTTCTCTGATGTTTGATCTCTCTACCTCATTGAGGAAATACAATTCACCCGTTGCGCTGTACAGTGCCTGGGTGGTCTGCATGAACAGGTCGCAAACAGATATATTGTAGTCCACTTGGGTTGTAGCAAACTAAGATTTGGCGCAGAGCTCCTCAGCAAGACCGCGCATGCCATAGATTTTGTCTCTAGGGTCAGAAGACAGTGAGTTTGTGCAGCACCAAGTAAAGCCAAAACGTTTTCGGGTGAGCTTTCTTTTCTCTGGATATAGAACCTGATCAATCGGAATAGTTTGAGACGAGACATGGCGCGCGTGAAGCCTTCAAATGCAGACTGTACCTCTGGATTTGACACCGTGGTAGCCTCGCTCAGTTCATCGATGGTATCCAAGCAAGCATCCAGAGATGCAGTACTCCTTTGAATACGATTCCAATGGGCGGCATACTGGCCACAGACTAGCAATGCCTGGCGTGCCAAACATATCTCTTGTACGGCCCATATCTGATACCACCATGGGCGAAGCAGCAGATTTCCCAGTGCAATCCAATAGTTCCTGAAATGGTCATTTAGAACGAGAGATGAAATCAGATTCTTGGCTTCGGATACCTCAACGTCGTACAGCACAGAAATGCCATGGAGCATACGAAAACCTGGCACAGTATGTTCGGAATCTTCCCCAAACCAAACAATAACATCGGAAGCCCTGCTGTAGATGTCCTTCATTAAGCCAACCTGTTGAGCCTTTTCGATATCTTCCTTTTGGTTGATACAAATGGAATCGATCCAAAGGCGTTGAGGAGAGGTAAACTTATGTGACATCGGGTCCGGGGGACCAGGTTCTTCGCGAGAGCGGACATCGCAGGTCAGGTCGCAGGAGAAAAGGACGTTGGAACGGAGGCGCAGAAGCGCATTTCGGAGGTTCATTGTTACTTCAAGTTTCTTCCCATCCACGGAGATGCTCCGGAGTTTCCCTTGGCTACCCCATATGTATGACAAGGCCAAGAAGTCCAAATCCAACTCGTCAAGATGCACCTCCTCTAGTGAGCAAAAGATAGGTAAGCGGAAACCGCCAAGTGTTTTCTCTAATCGAAGCATGCGAATGGACCGCGGGCTTGACAAGGCTCTGTACTCATACATCGCCATAGGTCACTAAATATTTCGACTGTAAAGGTCAAGTTGCCAAGCCTGAACAAGATTCGGAAGGCTATTGTGCCTCATACAAACAGTGAAATCGATTTCGCAGGAGTCCGTACTATATCGGATTTTGAATAATGTTCCAATAAGCTCGGGCTGGAAGGCTACACTAGCGTGAGCACATAGATTACTGTAGGCACGGCCCGAGATGTGGCGTCACGAATGTGGGGCAGTTGCTTCCTTCCTTAAGACAACTCCACAATCCAGACTTCCACCAGCAGTCTAGTATGTAGGAGGAAATGGCAATTAAAAATCCCTTCTCTTCTTTATCATTTATCGACTAGACAGTCAATCTGCGGTATCGAGAAAGGCACCATCAAAATCTCATCTTCTCTCCTCGCCTTACGATCTGATCTCTCTCAACACCGCCAAACCGCAGAGACTTCTCTTACCAAAGGCGCAACCTTTATTATTCAACTAGGGCTAGGCCTTGAAAAGGACTAGATTCGATTTTTTGTGTCCAGACCGCGTATTCTTCATTGCCACATTTAAGCGCAGTCTCCAGCGAAGAGAACAGCTCCCCACAGTCGCTTTCGCTAAAAACACGGCACTTTCAAAAACTCAAGATGCGAGAGTACTTACAAAGTTGAAATTCGTGGCAAGGACAAATTTAGCGCGAGTATAAATCGTCTCTGCCCCTGCCAAGGTGGGGGTGCACCGAATTATCCCCCACTTTTGAACAAGATATGCAACGTCCCATCAGTTCCTTATCTCTCGGGCGATCACTTGAAATATTTCAGATCGAGAAGATGATTTTTCCATCAACAACATCAAAATAACACCTTTCGAGTGTCTCTGGAATTGTTTCCAAAGATGGCAGGCGAAACTTCAGCCACCGCATCTGAAGAGGAGCTTCAAGAAGTCAGCCCCTATACCAAAGCACTCGCCAAACGAGTTATCCGCAAGATCGATTTGCGAGTCCTGGTTATTATGTTTATCACTTACAACTTAAACTTCATGGACAAAACCATTCTATCGTCCGCGGCAGTTTTTGGCCTGACTGATGACAACCACCTAAAAGGAACTCAGTATTCTTGGGTGGGATCCATATTCTATTTCGGATACTTACTCTTCGAATATCCGACCACTATTCTGATTCAGCGACTTCCGATTGGGAAATACCTTTCTGGTGTCACCTTGCTTTGGGGTATTATTGTTGCTGTGACGGCGGCGTGTACGAGTTTTGGGGGGTTGGCTACTTGTCGGTTTTTCCTTGGTGTTGCGGTATAGCCTCCATCTTTATATCTGCTATATTCTTTAGTGCTGATTGCTTTTCGATCCAGGAAGCAACGATATCTCCAGCTTTTGTCTATGTTACGGGTATGTGGTATACTCGTGATGAGATACCCGCTCGCACCGGGGTCTGGTTCGCGGGCAATAGTTGTGGTGGGTTCATTGCTTCGTTATTGGCATACGGTATTGGTCAAATCGATCACCCGTTGCACCCCTGGCAGTGGATGTTTATCGTAAGTACAACTCGTCCCTCCCTGTTAAGTTCAGACGTCTACTGACGAGTCTACAGATATTCGGGGTGATCACGAGTCTTTGGAGTTTAGTGATCTTCTTCGGTCTCCCCGATACCATCAATAGCGCAAGATTTCTTACCGAAGAAGAGAAACAGTATGCCGAGGACCGTGTTGTGACGGGTGGAACAGGACGAACCGACCCAATCAACAGCCAGTGGAAAGTAGAGCAGGTCGTTGAATGTCTCACTGACCCAAAAACATTCTTTTTTGCCGCCATTTCTGTTTTGACGCAGGTACGTCTATCCCTCAAAAAGATTCCAAGAAGGAAGACTGAGAATGTAGATTCCAAACGGCGGTACAGGAAGTTTTGGAAATTTGGCTCTGAAGAGCTTCGGATTCACAAGTCTTCAGAGTACGCTCGTCAGTCTACCAGCATCAGTAATCGCCATGTCAACCATTCTCTCAACAGGCTGGCTAGCAAGTCGTTTCCGCAACATCACAACATTTTTGATCATCGGAGTCGTACTTCCTCCGGTCATTGGCAGCGCCCTCATCTTTTCCGTCAAGACTAAGGGCGTTCGCCTCTTCGCTTATTATTGTCTTCAGACGGGTCCAGGAGCCATTCCCTTGACACTTGGTCTGATCTCTTCAAACTACAAGGGAGTCACGAAGAAGATGACAGTCACTGCAATTCTCTTTGTCTGTTATTGTACGGGGAATATTGCAGGTCCACAGACATTCAAGTCATCGGAAGCAAAACGGTGAGTACTATCTCATTCTACAGTACCCCGCACTTTCAAATTCTAACCCTTAGGCAGCGGATATCCCACAGCTTTCAAAGCGATATTAATCTGCTATGGCCTTGTAATGATCGTCTCTGTCGCTCTACGAATTTACCTAACCTTTGTCAATAAATCCCGCGACAAAGTTGAAGGTGCAGGTGCTGTACAGGAACCGACGACACCGGGGAAGGTAGAGTTGACGGCGCTTGATTATGAGGATGTCACAGATTTCCATACGCCGGGTTTTCGGTATCGCATGTAAATATGGTATGATCAGATGGCGGATCATCTACTTGTACATACACCAATTAACTGTATATGCCACGAAGAATTTTCGAGAATTTTCGAAGGCGCGGTTAAGGCGAGGCTCGTTTCTCAATTCTATCTCACTCACAGGTAGATTCTCATCACGGCAAGGGCGAAGAATATTATACTAAAGGTAAATTCTTTTTCATCGGGACTCTAAATTCCCTGATAGCTAATACGCCTATAGTCCCTCTCTATCTGGCGCAAACATTTTCTGGTATACTAAACAATAAGCATTACAAAGGCTCGAATCGCCACCCAATGCCCTACCCAACAAACGAAATTCATATTCATAAACTCATACCCCCTACCCCCTCAAGAAATATACCTCCTCAACCTCCCAGGATCCCCATACCCCCCAGCCGCAGCCTTAACACCAACACAATAAGCCCAATCCTCCTTAAACGTCCCCGGACTACAGCTGGCATCAACACTCGGATTCCACTTCAAGAACTCAGCATGCGAGATCCCCTGCTCCTTCTCAAGCGTAGCACACGTGTCTGTCTCGCACGCTGTGTACCAGAGGTTGCAGTTGGCAGGTTGGCCGGTTGCGGTGGGTGCTGCTGGGGATGGGACTGCGGTTTTGGTTGGGGAGGTAGGGGTGGTGCCGTTGTGGTTTGTGGGTGTGGGGTAGGGCGTTGCGCTGCTGCGGAGGGAGGTGCGTAGAGTTGACGAACTGGAGGTGGTTTTGTGGGCGCTGGAAGATGTGGATGCGGTGCTGTTTTTGGAGTAGTAGGGAGGATGTCCGCCTGGGCCTGAGGTGGGCTTTGATGCTGGGGGAGGGGAAGATGCGGGGACTTGGGGGATAAAGGGAGTCCCTGAGGGTATGTTGGATGGTTCTGTTACGATGTAACCGGTAGGGATAGTTGGACCTGTGGAGCCTACGGTGTTGCCTGGGTTGCCGGCAGAGTATCCGCCTGGGCCCTCAGAAGGCTTGGTACCTGAGAGTGACGAAGATGCGGGTGGCTGGCCATTGACACCATCAGCTGAAGACGCGCTGGCTGGTCCCGATGAAGGGACACCAGTATAACCTGGGCCTGCGGCGGTCTTCGTGTTGATTAAAGTTATGTCTGCGTTACCAGCAGAGTATCCGCCTGGTCTTGCAGAAGGCTTTGAGCCGGGAATGGAGACAGGCTGCGAGCCATAGCCGCCTGCTGCTAGAGAAGTGGCCGGTGATTGACCACCGCTGTGATATCCACTGAGGGTCTTGGAAAGGGTTCCGTTCTTACCCGGAGCACCGGTATGGTAGCTGCCAGGTGCTGTGCTGATCTGGGATCCTGTACCAGGCATAGTACCACTCTTTCCTGGGCCGCCGGTTGGATAACCTCCAGTCCCAGTCCCGGTAGGCTTGTAACCGCCTCCAGTCCCAGTTCCGATGGGCCTACCTCCAGTTCCGGTTCCAATCGGCTTTAATGAAGATGTGGAGATGGTATTGTTCACCTTGCCCCCTCCAGTTCCAGTTCCGATCGGCTTCACGGACGATTTTACACTCGTGGGGTTCGTGGAACTGCTGGATGGTTTGTCGGATGTAGTAGGTAGAACGGATGTAGTTGGCTTGGCTGATGTAGTAGGTTTGGCAGACGAAGTTGGCTTGGCAGTGGTAGTAGCAACTGAGGTACTGCTCAAAGAAATGGGTGCCTTTGGTCCATCCTTGAATGGCAAGCAGATATTAGGGAAAGCATAGAGGTTCGGGTTGTTGTAAAGGTCAGCGGTGAACCTTGGTGTCTTTTTGTCGCCACTTTCAGTGTACGCTTCGACGTTCAAGTCGACGCCAATACCCCCGTTGAACTTCACTCCGAACATCTCGGCATGGTTGGGGCAGACACCCTGGTTGTTGAATTCGGCACCAAGTTCCATGTGGACATCTGGGACCTTCAATCCAATTCCGATTCCGACACCCTTGCCTAGAACAGTGATACCAATATCGACAGATAATCTGAGGTACATTTCCAAAGTGCCATCAATTTCTGCGTCGACAACGACAGGCTGAGTAGAGATAGTTGGCGTCCAGCCATTGATCTTGGTGTCTTTCTCATCGAAAAGGTTGACTTCGGCAGTTGCACTGTTGGGGATCTTGCCAGTGATGCCGGATGAGATGCTTGCGCTTCCCTGTACACCGCTCAACGCGAGACCGGCATCGATCTGGAAGGTTGGGCCGACTTGGAGAATCTTCAAGATAGTGAAGGTAGGGATGCCAATTGTTGCCAGGTTGAACTCATCAGGGCTGTAGCCTTTCACAAGAGTGCCAGATATGCCAAATTTTAGCCCCAAATCAACCTCGATGTCCTTGGGTATAGCGGAGAGGGTAACCTTGTCAGGAATACCCCAAGAAGTGGAGATATCTCCTGAGACTTCGAGGCTACCTTTCGTGCCACAGCCTGCGCAGTCAATATTGAAATCGAGACCAGAAATGTTGGTGTGGTATAGATTTGCGTTCAGGGTATGGCTCAAATCAAAAGTGTGATCGAGGTCATGGTCGCCGCGCTTTTGGTGAGGTACTTGAGTTCCGGCGTACTTGCCCCATTGTATGGTGAGGGAGTTACCGAGATCTTCCCACTCCTTTTTGGTTGCAGTGAAGTGAACGGTGTGATCGGGAGCATCATAATCCACGTGGGAAATAATCCAGGGCTGGCGAGACTCATCTTCGTCACATCCACCGTAGTTAACTACCATTATGAACGTTCTGTTTTGGTCGAAGTTTACCCACTGCCAATCATTGATGGCATCTTCGTATGCCGCTTTGTCTTTGAAGGTCAAGGCCAAGTCATTGCCGCAAGTGACCGTTTTTAATTGTGATGCGAAATGATCCATAGATATAACCATCTCATTCTCTCCGCTTGCCAATGTTACGTTGACGATGAGTGAAGCTGGAAAAGCGTTAGCGGGCTTCAGTCAGGCTTTTGAATACGACATTGACTTACTCGCGTTGGTTTCACCCCATAAAAGAGAGGTCTGGTTCACAAGATTCACTTGTGGGGCGACATCTCTGCGCTGAAGGCCCAAGTCGGCCAGCGTGATGGGCTCCAGTAGGAAATTGCCAGCTGGATCTACCTTAGCAGAAGCAGTCTGCCAGAGACCGAAGGCTGCAAGAGCAGCCAAACAGGCGTGCATATTGAAAGCACTGACTCGGAGAGTATATAGAGTTGTGAGCTGTGTCTAGGCTGGGTATACTTTTGGTGTAAAGACTGTGTATAAAAGAATGTAAAATCTAATGGCCAAAATACAGTAGAGAATGACTGAAACTGGGAAAGAAAGCGAATGATGGAATGTGATGCTGATAATACCTAGAGCAAATGAGACGCAGCCAAGTCTTATAACTACCTCCGAAATTGTACCAACGAGAGGATTCTATTTACAAGAATCCTGAATCCTCTGCATGATGAGAGATTGTATGGCCGGAGTGCTATGACAAAAAGTAAAGTCAAACATAGCTTCTTTCGGATGGCTTGCCAAGCAGAGCCGCCGACAGCTTTCAAAATAGAAGTTTTTCCCTGCCTCCACCTTGAGCGAACCAAGCTCGATGGAATGTAGACCAACATCAGGATCCGATGGAGACTGAATTTGGAAGCCAGATGCTATAGGGCGGGATCAAAATGGTAGGAAGCAGTATGACTCTCAGCTAGACATGTCTATTCTGCCTTCATCATACACCAATATCTGAGACTGGTGTGTGGCTTGATAGAAGGATTCTGAGCTTGCTGCGTGATAGCTGTAGTGGAAATTAAAGGATGAAGATTGTTGGAGTTTACGGCTAGAGACCTGAAGATAAATTGAAAGCAATCACTATTCTACACAGAATCTGGAAGATGATCTGCGCCGGCCGTTGGCAAGTGTTGCTATCGACCTATCAGGGTCTCCAAAGTGGATACTAGTAGCGCACGTAGTGCTAGATTCTATCGCAGGATTAACGGCTCAATAAGCTAGCGGTACTTTTGTACCCTGCCTCGCAACCACTTTGACTTAGCGCAAACGGATATCTTGCTGTTGAATAGGCAAGTAGAACGGTAGGGCTACAGCTGAGACCCTCGCTAAGATGCGGCTGCATATTCAGGATCTGGTTCCTAGAACCAAACATGAAGTACGACATATCTTCCGAAAGGATAAAATATCCTTGCAAGGTGCATTAATATAGTGGTGAAACTGTAACCCCCGATCTCCACTTGCTGATTCATTTGGTGGCTGTAGAAATTTGTCCTGCTTGTGCCACCCACCGACTAGCAGATTAAGCAAGATCAAGACACATGCGAACTTGATGGGGCTTACTGGGATGCTACATAAGGTGGGAAGCTGAGAGGAAAATGACGGCTGAAGTTCTGACCGCTTGGGGCCAGTAGGGGGCACACATGGCCGCCAGAAGCTATCTTGCCGTGATAAACATTAGGGAGGTACTCCTGCCGTACCTAGCAGTAGTTGAGTCGCCGGCATAGAATGATGGAGGAGACGTCACGTACAGGATTAATAATAGTCTTCAGGATCACTAGATCTAAACTACAGCTCTTGCCGCGATGCCGACAACTGGAAGGAGAGATCTGCAGTTTGCAATGAGAGACCAGAGTCGTAATTGGATAATATCCAGCGAAAGCCTCGTGTTCTTGACGTTCCTGCCGCATTCAGACATGCTGGAGATCTTAAACTTTGCACTTGCGCAGCTAGATCCCGCAGGGAAAGACGGCAGATAGATTGTCATGCATAAAAATAGCAGGCATGTCAGCACACCTGCCACGTTTTTGACCAGATCTGGCGCGGGGAATGGCCGAAGGATGATGATCTGCAGCCGGGTCCGCTGGGACAACGTGCGAGATCTCCTGTGTGCAAACTTCGACACTGAACAGTGATATGAGGACGGTGATAGAATGGAAATCATCCTGAAGTTCATCAACTTGCGCAATTCGCTGTGGCACATGGTGGAAAGATTATTGAGTAAGAGACCGAGAAATGTTGGGTTTGAGTTGGAAATCACCGTTTTGCGCCAAGCGAGCAAAGCTGAAAAGTCGCCCCCTTTTCTAGCCCGAAGGGGAAACCACGTGCGCCCCGTCCGTGCCGTATATGCAAGTCATTCTCATCAATTGGCTCCTTCGTTTTGCTTTATTTTAACCTCCTACCGTGTGTTACGCGTCTAACTGTACTTAGTTTGCATAGTCATAGGTCAAATCGAAGTACCCGGTAATATGCATGGCAAACGAATTTCAATTTCGAGAGAATCTAACTTCATCGGTCCACCAGAATGACCACAGTGTGACAATTTTGCTCAGACTCCCTCCAATATGCAATGTCACGCAAGGTAAGCAACGCCATGAGGAAAAAATAACCCGAATCCATGCCAATGTACCACCAGTAAGATTCCTCCGCCCCGCGGTGCCCGAATCTAAGCAAGAAGGCCAAAGACCGCAAGTCCTACGACGGCCAGCGCGCCCATGGAGAGAGATCCTGCCGTCGAAGCCTTGGAGGCCTTGGTAGTTGAAGATGCAGCAGGCGCAGAACCGCTTGCCGAACTGGCAGCAGCACCAGAAGCAGAGCTGGACGGCTTGCTGGAGCCACTGCTCGAGCCAGCAGTGCTTGACGGTGAAGAAGAAGAACCACCGCTGCCGCTGACCGCTGCGTTGTTGAGGCAGTTAACGTTGACGGTACTGACACTGACAGGCGGATTCAGATTTTGCAGACCGAATGAAAAGCACGCTGCGACTGCTCCGTCAGTCACGTTGCAGTATTGATAGCAGTCGTTGGTGATCACGGTAGAGTGTGCGGCTTGACAGCAGTCCGCGAAGTTGGTCTGGACATCGCTGGAGGAGTTTTTCCCGAGAACACAGACGTTGTTATAGGTAGGAGCGAGCAAGGAATGAGTTGATGCGCAAGACATTTTTGTTAATTTTAAAATATTTCGGATGTCGTGATCTTCTTGGTGTTGAGGATTTTCGAAATGCGGAGGTTGGACTTGAATTTAGGCAAGAAGTGTTTAGCCTTTATGATGACGACGCTCTGTGAATGTAACGACAAAAAACGATTGAACAATGCTTGTCTGATGAATACACAGTAAATGTTGAAAATAGATGCGGGGTACAAATGGAATAATGTGATGTGAAGTCTTGGCTTTGAAATTTGACTGAGGGGCAGAGCTTCTTATTAAAGCAACTAGAATCTATTTTTGCTGAGCATAGTATCAACTAGATCTACGTTCCCTCTACTAGGTATGATACAAGCCTCTGTGCCTCATGCACAAGAAGCTTGTCTTCAGCTTGCCCTGAGCTAATGGTTGTGGCGCTACCACTGGTAGGATTCGGCTTACCGCCTGCGGCTTTCAGGGGGCTAACATAGGTAGACTCGAGATTTTGCGTTTCACCATCGCACCGACAAAGCTTGTCCCTTTCGTGATAGGACTTCTATCCCGTAGACACCGTAAGATTATACATCAAAGGATCCACTCCCTGTCTTTGATGTAATTTTAGAGCCGTGGTAAAAGTATCGGTGGCGATCGACAGACCCCTCGCTAAAACGGATCTACACCTCTCCTCTCCCCACCAAAATTACACACATGAGATCCATCGCTTCATCCATTCTTCACAAAAAATGGAACTCAACACGATGGATTATAGGAACTCCACAGTCATTGCTGTGGCAAGCTACAGCGAAGCTCAGTCTACATATTGGTCCGTCCTGTCACATTGCAGTGACAAATTCTGTGGCATCGCCTCGTGTTGCACTACTCAACATCATCCCGAATTGAACAGACTAAACAAAAGACCAACAGTTGGAAGATGTACCTCTGAACACAGCCACCACATTACTTCCATCGACTGCGACTGCGACTTTGCTCGGGGAATTCGCCGACCATGACACCGTGACAAGCTTCGAGACTCCCACTTCAACACATCACATTGAAGACTGAATTCCTCATCAACATGCCGAACGCTCCATATGGAGACCAGGACTCCACCAATGCGTTTGGAATATCAACACCGCACCTCTCAAACAGAAAATATGCAAAGAGGCACCAGTCTTTTATTAATTGTTCGAAATTCAAACTCAAATTCCATCCAGCCTTGTGCTCGTTCGACCAGTCGTCCAACTTAGGTTACTGCACATTCGCCCAGTTTGTGGGGGGAAAGTTGAAGCTCAACGCTCGTCGAGGGCCCAAAAGCCCCTCAACTTCGACTCAGACAAGGAAATCGCGCCTGCTTCCTTCATCGACTTCTGCTAGAGTTCTATAGTCAGCCGAGATAACGGTGACTTATTCGTTCCCTGGTCATCGTATTTGAGGTCTCGCCGCTGGTTACTTTCCAATAAACTCCATTCTCATCAAGATATTGAGACATTGAAACATCACGGCCCCCCCATTATCCCCACCACCACAAGCCCAACCAACCCCACAACACCCCAACCCATCACCCCCTTCCTCGTAGCCCCCGAAGCCTTCGTCGAAGTCGAACTTGGAG
>Ga0247778_1001017_pt1 | contig 16521 bp, 21 predicted proteins | sample UWRJL049202B5_FD_179939 | JGI IMG/M metagenome (GOLD analysis project Ga0247778, IMG submission 179939) | Plant litter microbial communities from Arlington Agricultural Research Station in Wisconsin, United States - UWRJ-L049-202B-5 | ecosystem: Environmental > Terrestrial > Plant litter >... | reverse complement strand
TATTGCGCCCCCCCCCCCCCCCCCCCCCCCCCCCCCATCCCCATTTCCGAGAATACCTGAACATGCCATACTAAAAATAACTAGGCTTGGAGGTTCAATGTTCTACAAACTTATTCAACGAGGCGTGCCTGGATGGTTCCCGTACAATTCCCTGCACGTAATGCAGCCAATGTTCACCAAGAAAATGAACGAGTCGATTGCCAAGGAGCTCAAGACCATCGATATTTACACAGCTGATGATCCTTCCCCACCCAGAAACCCAGTAGTGGTTGTGAAGAATTCGATTGCCACCAAGGTGCTCAAAGATCAAGGTTCGTTCAAGGTCATATGGGCAAAGGCATTGAATTCCATGTCTCCGGGTAAGGACTATGGCGGCTTCATGCTGGGTGGTGATCTTGCCGCGAACACTGCACAGCGCGTTCTTGTTGGCAACACCATTTACGAATCCAAAAGTACCAAAGACATCAAAAAAGCCCTAGCAGACTTTGTTGCGAACGTTGGTGCAAAGTGTTTAGAGGATGACACTCTCAATTTTGCCAAGGATCTGAATCAGATTGATCTCATTAGAGAGTAGGCTTGAACTATACCTCAAGGGTCACGAATCATACTAACCACATATCCCCGTAGTGTTGCTATTCCGGTCAACGCCCGCATGATGGCAGATCTCTTCTGTCTCGATATTAAGTCATCCGAGAACCCAGACGGAACTTTGTCAATCAGCGAGATCTACAAAGCCCTGATTGACGTCCGAACGTTTGGTTTCAATAACAGTGATGTCGCTCTTTCATGGAATCGCCGGAGATGGGCTGCCGATGGCGCCGCAACTCTGACGAAGACAACCGATATCACAATCTCCCAGATCGCCAAAAGCATTCAAGGAGTCGGAATCTTCAGCAACATTACTCGCAAGAATAAAGAGAAGGATGGCTCTTTGAGATGGTATGGTCGCCGAATCGCCACCGCTTTGCTTAACGCTGGCAAAGCCAGTCAAGAAGTTGCCGAGATCAACTGGTTAACTGCGGTGGCAGGTGTCGGAGTAGTTGTTGGCATGGTACGAGCCTATACCTCGATCTGGATAGGCCATATGTTAATTCGACCTCTAGTTTGCCGATGTGCTGGGATTCTTCATGAGGATCGAAAATTCAAAACTCTGGGCGCAAGTGCAAGACTTTGCGGCTACAAACACCCCCGAGTCCGATCGTCAGATTCGTGAGTTCGTGATCGAAGCTCAACGTCTCACGAGTACCCAACGTGATGTCCGCGTTTGTGCACAAACCACAACGATTGATGGTACAGTCTTCAACAAAGGCGACGCTGCTATCATACTTCTTGTAAGCTTTCTAGCAATTAATTTTTGGCTGAGGAAGTATCAGGCTTGACAATTATTCTAGGGAGAAGCAGGCCGAGACCCCAGCGCTATTGAGAGTCCAGCGGAATTCAAGCCTGGACGTCCGGCATTAGCACATATGAGCTTTGGCGCCGGCCCCCATGAATGCCTAGGTCGTGAAATTGCATATTCTTACCTCACCGGGCTCATCAAGCTCGTCGCCGGTCTGAAGAATCTGCGTCCTGCTCCTGGAGAAATGGGTATGTTGAAGAAGATTCAAGTTGGCACTGAAAGATGCTATTTGAATGACAATTGGTCTGTCTTGACGTTCGATCCAACAAGTAAGTATTTTTGCTCAACCGCGTGAGTGGACAGATGGATAAACATGAAGGTGACTGACCGATGCCAAACATAGCCTGGAAATTCCACTTCGACGGATATGGGAAGGGGGTTTCTACTAAGCCAACGACCATGACCGCCACTCAGCAAGAACTCGATCTCGCGTTTTATAAGGTAAAAAGGGCGTTGGCAAAACAGCGTCAAGGTGCTGCTACAAGCGCGGCTTCGGTTTCATCGGCCCCTAGTCGATCAGGTGGGACTTGATTACAAGCCGGTATTGAGAGGAATTCGGGAAGAAAAACTTCAAATTGAATGAGCTAGTAGTGTTACGGATCTATTATCCTTACCGCATTTCTCAAAAGCCCGGTGTGCCCGTGAAGTCGGTACAATTTCCAGCGTCCTGAATCTGTCGTTCATTGGGTCAATCATTGACCTCCATCAGCGTACCTGAACCCCGTACCATCGAAGTCAACTATGTGTCACCTTATTTTCCCTCTCTTATCATAAATCAGGATAGGAGTAGCATGGGAAAATTAGATCGCGCACGTTTTGTGGTTGCCAGGAGGCTGAGCATTCGAATCTTTGTGAGACCAGGCTGTGGCATAACCTCATTCGTAAAGAAAAAATAAGCAAGATCTATATTATCTCAAGACGTCTTTTTTCCACTCCATCGAAAAATATTCCAATTTCGGCGAAATCAGGTGAAGAGCCCGATGTCAAGCCGACTCTTCGATACTGTCCCTCAGTGCCGACGATAGGCTCAATTGCCAATGCCACCCACTGCCGAACACTGCCTTCGAAGTGGCCCAGATACAGCAAGGTGATCGTTTCTTCGAACCAAATATGTGGTATTGATCCTGTGCGTGTTTGACCTCGAAAATCAATATCATATTCATCAGGATGATATTCTCCAAGTCTCTGAGAGTTGCCAGAATAGACATGAAATGACATTCTATCCGAGATAAAGCGGTGAGGTTCCACTCGAACGATGAAGGACTGGCATTTTCCTTCAAGGACTAAACTTCCTTTCTGCACCTTTCCAAAGGCGTCTAATCCTCTGACTTCGGTATGAGCATGGAGAATTCGGAGATCCGGAGAAACAAGGACGTGATCTTGGTAGTTCAGGTTGCAGAATGATACACCAGAGCTCACCGACGCCCAAGACCAAGATGGTGCAATATATGGCGGTGGACCCTCACCATGTTCTTTTGATATACCACTGCGTTTTTCAGAACTGTGAATAAACCACATTAGTCCTATCGGAAGGTCCATACACCAGAGTCCCGCTATGTACTTGTCTCGAATCTTGCGTTGTATCTCCCTTGCAATTCCTGAGAGAGCTGGTAGACGGTCAGAAGGAAATGTCAATGCCGCCTGTGAATACGTAGTCACGATTTGATTCCAATATTGAAGCCAAACAGACGGCTCGTGCTCCACCCTAAAAGATGTTTTTGCTGCTTCATTTCGCTCTTGATAGTAGTCTTGAAAAGGGAAATGTAAAGTTTCGTGGCGTGCGTTGGTACAGCACTCAAAATACATGAAGCTTGTCCCGAAATATAGAACACGACGAGAGAGGAGTCTCTCTTGAAGCACCCAGGCTCGGTTTGAAAGAGGCGAATCCTTCTCCAGGCCAGGGTAAAAAGCGCTGATTGTACCGCAATATGATAAGGTAACTGGCCCGCTTACTTCTCCGTTCCTTATTTCCAAGCCAACTGATGACAGGGGCTTTTCTCTAGGTTGGAGGAATCCAGATGTACAATCGATAGCACCGGGACCGGCAACTGTCACGGTTGAATTTTTGTATATCTCTGGCATTCTGGCACAATGCCGTTCCCAATCTTCTTGGGAATCTTGGATGATGCATAGGCTGTCGATCCAAAGATATCGTAGACCGAGTTGGCGAGTGGTTATCACAGCATCTTGAAATGTCTTCGGTAAGTCAGAGAATGGGATTTTCTCCAAATTTGCCTTCAATGTAGTTGAATCGGTTACCATTGGCTTTAAACCACCCCAACAGTGACTCAGTGTTGCATATTCGCCGCTTGTACCCTCACAAAGTACAAGACGGGGAATTTCTGAGCCGTCAGGAGGTCCTACATCAATGACTCGAGGGGGAAGTTGGGATTCAGATGAATCTGCGCACTCTTTGTGGCCCTCCCTGCACTCACTAATCCACCTGTTTCCCAGAGAGAAGTCAGGCAATTCAGAGATTTCATTCCCAATAATCCAGCCTTCTTGGCAAGCAGTAGTATCTTGGATTTGTCAATAATAGAGAATGAAGCATGGGATTCATGGACTGGGGAGGTCTTACTATAGTCGGCCGCTAACTTCAGAAATGGATACACACTTCTGACAGGTTCTACACCATCGCTGGATGCTTCTCTTGTAAAAGTAAGACCATGAATATTTGATCCCCAAGGCCCAAATTTAGCATCCATCCGACCCTCAATAAAAGTGAGATAGAACACCCGGCGATCGGTCTCGTTCGCGTCCACATCCTGGCTGTCCAAGTCCAGATGGAGTTTCTCTGCCATTTCCAAAGTTCCCTCCATATCCTCCGCATAATAATGCAGGAGCGAAGTTCGAAAGAGCTCGCAGAGCTCACAACCCTTGTCAACAGCCTCCTGCAAGTCTCTGAAGGTCACATGGTGCTGTAAAGCCCGTGTCGAATCGAGGCTTTTGACACATATTTTTCTGCACAGAAAGCAAAGCATCCTCAAACTTTCGAATTGCTCGTAGCCTAGCTTTCCCGGCGAGAACACCGTGTATTCTAATTTCTCAGATAGAGATAATGCTTCGCCATTAGACAACAGCTGCACACGTTTGTTTTCGGTAGAGAACCAACAGAAAATAGTTGAAATAATGGGAAATAGTGGAAGCCAAGTAGTAGAGACTCTTGGACTGACGTTGTCTGTTTTTCAGCTGTGGCTTGAATTTGCTGGCTTTCAAGCCGCAACTTCGCCCGGCAGCGGCTAAAAATAGATGATCGTCCGCTTAAAACAAAAGGAGAGAGCCACGATATCACGCCTCCACGGAACATATACAAAATACAATATCCGGGGCCAAATTTCAACTAGATATCTCATATGCGAAGATCCTACGTGAGAATGTAATTGAATATTATATTCCGGGTAGCGCATGTTTAGTTTGGATGAGTTGTGGTTCAAAAACACCGACAGGGGCAACTATTGACCAAACCAACTGAATTCCCACTGCATCAACTAAAGCCTGTCGTTAGAGCACGGAAAATTCTGCTCCAAGCTCCCCCATGAAACACCGAACACCGAACACCAAATCCCTTAGACTAGATATCCAACCAACTTACATCCAAAGCACTTCCCGACTTTTACATCAGTCAGCTCTCCCCACAATAATATCATCCTCCGGAGATGTTTGAAGATCTTCAACATAAAGAAAGCGAGCCTTGGAACTGTCGTCGTCGTCGTCGTCCCAGCCCCTCCTAATCGCAACCGGCGATGGGGCGGTCTGCGGCGGCAGAAATTATAGCGGGTTGCTAAGCGAACCAGCCCCCCCCCCCTTTTTTTAATTCCCTTGGGCATTCTTTCATTTTCCTATGTACAACGCTACGCTTTGGTCAGGCACGGAGAAGACAGATCACAGCTGGTATCGTAAGCTCTCAGATTGATCAGTTACCAACCCCTGAATTCTCTAAACATTTCCCCGCTCGAGAATGTCACATTTGAATAAATTATGGAATAGAAATAAATCTATGTTATCTTACAGTAATCTTACTTCACTCTGACGCGCCCAAAGATCAAGGTACGTTCAAAGTCACATGGGTAAAAGCATTGAATTTCATGTCTCCGGGGAGACAGGCCTGTAGGACAAATACGCACTCGCATAATGAAAGTGAACCCGTCCACGATATATACAGCATTCAAAGTATGTACAAACAACATTCAACATTTTGTCCCTCCCTTTGATCCGACATATACAAAATACTTCCAACACTTCCAAAATCCGAAAAGGTCCCGCCATATTTACAAGCACTGCGAATAATATTCGCTCGACACAGCGCAAGTGAGCCCAGCAGCACACTGGGTCGGTCCCGTGTATGTGCTCCCACCACACTGGCCGTATTGAGCAACGCTACCACCAGATCCAGATCCAGTCCCGGGCGACGTGCCAGTACCAGTTCCAGATGTTGGAGCAGCTGAAGCAGACGAGGCAGGACTTGTTGCGCCGGGAGTCCACGTCGAAACTGATGACGGCCCGGTTGGAGTCTCGTTGATGGCATCGTTGGCTCTGACGCAGCCTGACTTGGCTGTGAGCGCTGCTGGACAGGCAACTTGCTTGAAAGTCACGCCTGGGTTATCTGAGGCGCCGAACCAATCGAAGCGCCAATAGCAGCCGGCTTTGAGAGCGGCGGGGAAGGCATCGCACTGAGAACGAGAAGAAATCCCGCCGTATTGCTGGCCCCATCCCGTCGAAGGATTACCCCACTCGGCGCTGCAGCCATTGAAGATTCCAAACCCACCACCGGGAATCTGTCTTGGTCAATGAATCTTCTTCGAAACTTGAGAATGGACTTACAGCAAGATCGAACTGATTAGCGCCCAGATCACCCCCTGTGTTCGTCGCCTGCACCACCATTTTCTTTCCCTTCACGGCTCCAGAAGTGAATGTCAATTCGTAGCAAGCACAGCACCACGTAGATTCCTTCCCACCAGAAATAGTAGTGGCTGCATACCCATAGCTGAGGCTGTCTGAAACGGCCCACGGGCTCTGATTCGAGCACATATAAGTTGCACCTTTGTTGCAACCGGAAGCTGCATCGTAGTTGCTGGTTGGTCTGTCTTGAGCATCACAGGAACTGACGGGATTCGAGCCACTGGCTAGTGTGATCTTTCCTTTCCAACCACAGGATGCTTTGCAGCAATCCCAGTATCTGGTTGTCGTCCCAGTACCTGAACTTTGAGCATTGCCCTGGATGAAAAATGGCAATAGTGCGAGTAGAACTGTCTTTGGGAGAACCATTTTGACGACTTCTGTTATGGGATCTATTGAGGAGAATTTGATGACGTTGAAGCAGGCGAAACTAGAACCAATTTCGTCCCTGGGAGCCCACGACTCTTTAACCAGGTGAGCGGAATCATGACCGACTCAATTCGAGACGTTCGCCCAGTCCTTTGGATAGAATGAAAGGTACGGCGGGCCGTAATATGACTTTACTGTGGACCTCGTGATTGTTTATATTTACCCGGAAGTGAACAATTTAACCCCATATTCTTCAATTGGACCCGGTTCATACCAATTAGTTTATTCCCCATCAAGTTACTCTGTGGGGTAGATCTTACAGGCGCCCCATCTTGGCCCATTTGGTAGATTCAGGAACGGTTCTGCCGGCATACGAGACTGGTCAGAAGACATTCGGAATATATCAACCTCGTGACAAACACGTGATAAAATATAAAAAGCAGATAATTAACAGGTTTAAGCAATCTCTAGCTTATTTTTGAAGAACCACTTGGAGTTCTATGTGAGAAGCGACCGAGACCAAGGTATCTCACAGCAAGACTAAAAAAATCAAACGGAAATAGGACATCGAATCAGGAACGTAGCATGATGACGCAGCCAAGATAGAGAAGAAAGAAAAGAACATGGCCAAGAATACAATCGGCCCCTCTCCCTCACAAGCGCTCCCCCCCCATGCTGATGGCAACAAAGCTTGGATTGTACCTGCGACGGCGTATATCTTTCGGCTGGAGCAGACGCGTTTAGACGCGTCTCTCTAGATAATTTGACTTTAAGCTTCTCACCTCTTTCATCTCGCAATTGTTAAGGCAGAAAATAAATATGACAACGCCCCTAGCTCATAGCAATGCGCGGCAGTTCAGTTTTGGCACACTTTCCAAACTCCCGATGTTTTTGAAGGAAAGTTCCGTGAGAGGAGGGACAAGAAGTCTTGGCCGGCAACCAGTGCCGACCAAGCGAGAGAGTTGACTACCCGCGCCGCGCCTCTAGTTCAGTCCGCGCAGATATCGCCATCAAACTTCAAAGTTACCTCATGCCAATTCCTTTAGGGCCGCCTGGGCGAAAAGTGCGATGTGCAACAGACAAGAATCCAGAGATGTGAGCGAGTCGTTTCAGTCGTAGCCAGTGAGCTGTCCCCAAAATGGCAACACCAACACCAACACACGCGGCCGACAACGGACCACCAGGACTTGGCTCGGACTTTGGAACCTGGTGCAGATGCTGGGACTCAAGATGAGGTTTTTTGCAGTCAAGAAATGTCCAGCTTCCAGCTTCCGTATTTTTACTTGTCTTTGAAATAAATCATATCTTTCCTCAGGTCTCGTCATCATATCACATTATTCCTTTCCTGTCAAGGTCTCTTTCCAGCAAGCACCATCACGGCAACACGTCTAAGATATACCGTTCATCACTAGACTGAGCGCACAAAACTCAGCTTCTCATTCTCAATGGTGATGTAAGCCATCGCAGATCCTTCCCTCATCATGGAATACGAAGGTACAGAGCCAAGAGCCCAACGCCAAGGAGTTTTTGAAATCTGGATCGCTGCTATGCCCCTTGGAACTTGCTGCCTTATCAGTGTTGTCGAATTTCAAGTTTGGCAGAACAATTTGGAGAAATTATGTCTTCAAGTGTGCTAATATAGCTCGTATATAAATCGCCTATAACTAAATCCGTGTCTCATAACCATATCTACAATGTCTTACAGTACAATGTCTACATTTCCGTCCTATACCGAACTCCAAACCCATTTAGCCCAATCGAAAATAACCCCAATGTGGATCACCTAGTCTCGATAGCCTTACCGTCTTCAGGTCTAGACCCATACTCCCGCCCAAACATATCGTTGAAACTCTTCTTCGTCTGCTCACAAATCGGCACGCCGCCGCCCTTCGTGGGCAAGATTTTGTCACCCCAGTCCGAAAATTGGACTCTGTCGTCGCAAGCCATATCAACCATGATCCCCCAGACATATGGCTCCAAATCCTCTCCAAACCACTCGATACTTTTATGTACGTATCCCCATTGTCTTGAAATTCGGAAATTGTGCTTGGCATTCAACTTTGGTGGCCATGATGCGTGGACAAAGAACACCTTTTCCCCACCTACGTCTTCTGGTTTGTTTGGGTTCACTGGATTGAGGTCCCAATCCTGTTGCGGGTCAAATTGCAATATCGCCGCGCCTTCATTCCGAATACCGAGTACGCCAGGTGGTTCCAAAACCGTGTAGAACGATTCGTTGAGGACGAGTGCAGCAGCACCAAAGGTCTCCTTGTCCCCCGCCCCTGGTCCATCTTGACTCAAGAGTCTGTAGAAATAGTGGCGCCCATACGCGTTGTAATAGCCCGCTAGTAACAATGTCTCCCTATGCTTTTTCTTGTGCACGAGAATCTGCCCTGCCTCAATCGTCGGTCGATCCTGCAACGCCCTCTCCTCTAGCCCAGTCACTTCATTGAAAAAAGGACTCGAGGTGCAACTCCAGTAGTCAGGCCAAAGTACCATTCCTCTCTCATTGTATATTGAACTCTCAAATAGTTCCTCAGGTTTCCGCACCGGAAAGTTATCCGCGTCCAAAAAAAGTATCTCTTCGAATGAGCTGAACAGCATAGCATACGCCTTCAATTGGTAATGTTCAAGCTCAAATTTCAGTCCAAGTTCACCCACCAGGTCGCTCAAAACCACACACTTAGCACCCAGCTCTTTGAACAAACTCTCGCAGGCCAAGTCCTCATATTCCTCCTTATTCTTAAGGAACACCTCCACAGACAGCGTACTCCCCGTCCGCCTCAACATCCGCAGACTAACAAGCAAGACGGGGAAATACGCGCCCCCAGCACTCGTCACTATGCCTTTACTATTCTCCACATATTCCAGCTTCAAAATATCCCTTCGTACTTGCTCCAAGAACCACTCATGTATGTCTTTCATAGATGCTATATCCTCGTCGCTCCATTCCAGCCAATTCGGTTGGGCTTCGTCATAGTGGGGAGGGAACTTCGATCGGAGGCTCGCAGTGGCTGCTTGCTTCAAATTTGGGGGTTCGACTCGAGGAGCTGCAGCTGCGAGCAGCGGTGCGAAGGCAGCCCAGAATCCGCCATTGGGGTCGAATTCCCACGTTGGAGGCTCGGATGAAGGACTCTTGGAGAAAGAGGGCATAAGGGACGTGGATTTGGGGAGGATGTAGGAATATTTATATTCGAAGGCCAGGCCGAAGACTGTAAGGAGGACGAGCGGGGTAAGGAAGTAAATTCGACGGGAGGTCAGGGAGGAAACTTTGGGGGAGTTCATTCTTCCCTTTTTTGCCCACCACCATCCTTAAAGAACATGCACACAACGAGAGAAATTGATAGTGAAATAGAGAGATTAGACCATGTCAAGACAAAAGAGAGTTCCCGGTATAGTGCTGGGTGTGTACGAAATAGATGCGATGGACTTCTGCACGTCAAATTACCTGGAGGAGTGCTAATCCATGCTAATACGCGCCCTTGGAAATGCTTGCGCGTTTCATCCGATGCTTCCATGACGCTGGGACGACCGACGGTCCGATATTAATCCGATAAAAAAGGGGCTGCGAGGCGGAAAATTCAAACCATGCCATCAAAAATAAAATGCGCGGGGTAAGGGATCATTTCTGCTTGAGAACAATGCTTGTCTTTGTTTGAAAAACATATCCTGTCGCCAGTAATCTTCGAACGATTTCAGCCCAGCCATCTAATCCTATCAAGCCACCTCAAGCCAGTGGCCATAACACCACCCTCCACACTTCGTATCACTCGCTATGATTAATATAACGCCTCGCATACTTGTATCGCGCCCGCGATACATTCTATGATCTCCCCCCAGAATAACAAAAATTAAATCTGTAGCAGCTAGCAAAAATAGGTACCAATGAAGACCCCTACACCGATCGTATAACTACCAAAACCACAAATTGGGTTCCTTTTCGTTGAATATTTATTTGTTTCGATATTACTAGCCTGTCTCTCTAGGATCTAGACTCGTTTATTTGTCTGTCTGCTGCTCTTAGCCGGCTGCAAGTGAAGGTTTTGTTTTCGAGTTTTTCTACCACTGTCTTCAAATTTCTTGTGCTGAATAGTCTTTGAAAAGTCGTATTCGATACTCAGGGCGCCGCAAGATTTGCACATGACGAGGCTGGGGTGAGACAGCATAGCTTTGCCGCCACAACACTCAGCGCCAGCGCATGATTTTCGCGACGGCTTTATACCTGACCCAGAACATTCGCATCTTAACGTAAACGACATACATCCAAACACAACGAAGGTTAATTCCATCCAAAGCAACTATGCTGGCCCGGCTGCTTTCAAGTCGTTTCCGAAAAGAGGAATTCCCCAAACCCGAACTCTCGGTCGGCGCTCACGTCCTAGAACTTAGTCGAGGAAAGCATATATGGGAAGCTGTAGGGCCCGCACGGGAAAGATGGCCGGAATTGGGGGCCGGAATCAGGCACTGTCTAGAGGAGGCCCTCTATAGCCACTGCACTCATTTTCGATTTGTTTATGGTAGGAAAAACGAAGGAAGCGTCTCGTCCAACGGTCATCTTTTGCAGCTCTGAAAAGGCCACACGGAAGAGAGCGAGTAAGCTCGTGACATCAAGAGGAATACTGGATAAATATCCTGGTTTCGCTATCATGGACACCGATCTGTTTGTGCCGTCTCTCCCAGTGGCATCAATGGGAGGAACCCAAGATTCGACTTTGTCGAAATTGCCAGACACACGTGCTGGCTCTGATCTAGACCCCGATAGCACATATGCTGAGAATCCAAAAAACTCTGGATACAAAGCTGATCTCAGCGATGAGTCCGATGAAATTGATGGAAGTTTTGTAACAGCGAGAGTAGGTTTTACCTCGAAGTCTAAAAACGAGCCGAAGAATCCGTCAGGAGATCAATACCGCTTATTGAAAATGAATGAGGATCTTTTACACCCTACTCGATACCAGGCCAAGCTTGGAGGCCTTCAGGCTCGGATTTTCGAGAGTTCAGCAGCTGCTCGTAAGGATTCGGACCGTTTGGTACTCGAATTGCGTGACCAGGAGTCCATCCTCGTTGAATGCGAAGCTATTATCCAATGCATTAACGAGCCTAATCGTTTAAGTCTGTGGAATTCGGGGCATTTTCAGCGTTTACCGAGTCTTATTTTAGGGTCTTGAAAACCAAGAATTATTATATTTATAAAATAATATTCAACAACAATAAATAAAAAATCTTACTTAATTGAACAACATAAAAAACACGAAATAAAATTATTTTCTATTACTAAAAACTTAATATTTTATTTAAAGTCATTTTTGGTTTTGGTGCGAAATGCGTTGAAAATATAGACTTAAACGATTAGGCTCGTAAGATCATATTGTACTATTCCCATGCTTCCCAACCACATCATCAAATCGAAGAAAAGGGCTCATCATTCTCACCAGGATTGATAGAGAAAACTCTGAGCACGTTACGAGTTATGGCGGCTAAGCCAACCTCATTGCTACAATAGTCTTCATTTTCTTCTGCTTCGATTTCAACAAAACATCTCTCACACCTCACGATCTCTTTCTTCATTCTCACCACTAACATCCTGGGCTCCTGGCAATCTCACAAAAAGCAAAACCACCAACGCCACGACCGCAAAACCCGCAAGCACAAGATACGGCAGCCCAATCCACCCGCCCCCCTTTCTCATCCCCACACTAAACAACCCCGCAAGCAAAGGACCCGCGTACATGGTGCCCGCCGTCTCCAACATTCCCACCAATGTAAACAATCGACTCCGATGTTCCACATCAACATGGACACTCATCAGAGCCCGTGCAAAACTGCTGTGTCCACTACCCAACGCAAGCACGAGAAGAGCACAGATGAAATACGGCAATTTGGGCGCTGATCCGAGGAACAGAAAGCCTGGGATTAAGATGCCGAAGGAAATGAGGGTGAGATGAAGATCACGGGTTTGCTCTTGTGAGGGCGTTGGAGTAGTGGAGCCGGGCTTGGGTTTCGGTGTGAGAAGTGTGGAAGTCAAGGGGATCACGAGAAAAGCCACGACGATCTGCGCGCAGCCGTACACGGTCTGTACGTATCCAGTGTCCTTGAGCTTTAAAGCGTAGCGTTTACTTATGTACTGCGCCATGAACTGGAGCATGCTATAGTACGCCGGAGCAGTGAGGAAAAGCGCGAGGAAGAGGAGGATTAGCGGTTTGTTTAGCATGAGGAGGGATTCTTTGAGTTGCTTCAAGGCGCTGGATAGATGGTCCTTGAATGATTGGGTTTCGGAGGAGGCGGGCGTGCGTGAATGCCTGAGCGTTTCCGGGATGAACAGGAAAGCTAGAGCGGCTACCAAGAGGAGGATAATGGCCATGCACAATACAGGCCGGGGACCGGTGGCATTCATCATTGCTGAGGAGAGAGCGGGGGAGACGAGGAGCCCGACTAGAGCGGCGACGTGGGTGCGCATGAAGAGAATCGCTCTGAGATATCGTCAGCTTTAGTCTTCAAACGCAGTGCTGGTGCAAAGGAAATACGGACCTGGAGCCCTCGGGAGCAACATCCGTGACCATACTCAACAAAACCGCTGTCACAATCGAGTCGCCACCCCCGATCAAAAAACTTAGAGAACTCAGCCAGCCGACCCAGATAGGTATAACAGCTTGGAAAGACAGTACGATCAGCCACCATATGAAACCAAATGACATTCCCAGCAGAGCCAGAGCAAATACCGGCTTTCTCCCAATCCTATTTCCTCTATTAAGCCGATACTTTATTTCATACAAGAGTAATATACCTATCGGCAGCGATTCCCCATGGCAACGCGGCCAAGATACTCACGATCGATTCAAGCATACGCAAAATGCCAAATGTAAACGCCACCTGCCCTTGGATCTGCGGCTCCTTGCACATTTCTTCATCGACAGGTTCAGAGGCCGCATGTTGGTAATACTGTCGACAAACGGCATCTTCTATCAATCGGGTGAAAGGGATATTGGCGAAGGGTGCTGAACTAGCTGCCAGAAAAACGATGGCGCATAATAGATTGACGATTGTGTAGCCATTGCGTAGTTTTGGGACATTGATCGTGGGCAGCGACGTCAGTGGGGCGGTGCGGAAGTGTGGAGGTCGGGAATGTGGGGTTGGTAGGATTAAAGGGGTTTGTTCGTCTTGTTCTGAGGCTGAGGGGTTGACTGGGTCCATTTTGGCTCCTTTGATCGAAAATCGGATTTATCTTTTCTTTTTGTACCTCGGTGAAGGAACAGGTGAGAATCGAGACACAGCTCGAAATTGCCGACTTACCTGCGAGCGCTTGAACGCAACGAAGTTGATATCGCGAATTGACTTCAGAAAAGAATAAATAACGAGAGATGTTGAAGTTCCTTGTTCGTAAACATCTTTAGGGCTTGAGAGGCGTATACCGCCAGAAAGCTTACGTCGACCGGCAGGCAGCAGAATATGATCGCTTATTCCGAACTCCGCGACAGAGTTGATCTCCCATCGAATGATACGTCGCGTTCGTCGCGCCTCATTATTTCCTCGCAGATTTACTTGGTCCCAGGCGAAATAATTCCAAAAGGCAGGGGTACTTTGCGGGTGTCTTTTTGGTGGCACAGTCCAACCAAACCCCTGAAATAACTCCCCTGCCTTTTTGGAAATATTTCGCCTGGGACGAAGTAGTATTCCTACCTGCTTTCAGCTTCTTGTACCGCGTAGAATGACGTTGAGGGAGTGTTCCTAATCGGGACTAGGTTAGAGGTAAATCACTGAATTATCTATAGACCTCGCCTCAGAGCCCAATTTGGCTTTCCAGACGCAGTTTTACATCGTTCAGCACCCCGAAATAACGAGGCTATCAAAATAAGCTGTTTAATAACCACTTCAAGTCCCGCTTTGCAAATAAGTTCAGAAATCTCATACACCAAGCACCCTTCCTCTACCCCCCAAACCTACTCATAAAACTCCGGCGCAACCCTATGCCCCAACAACGTCTCCCTACAATGCCCAAACACCATCCTCGCGCCCGTCTTCTTCTGCAACGCGCGAATCATCTGATGACTCCTAACCCAATCATCATGATCCCTCGCCAACCAACCCTGCGGCTGATCGGCCCAGAAATTCTCCCTCACATGATACTGATCCGTAGTGCAGATCCAGGTACCCGATTTCGGCATGTTGACTTGCATGATACAGAGCCCGGGCGTGTGGCCGGGACTGTGTATCATGTTTATGCCTGGGGCGATCTCGAAGAGCGGGCCGTGGAAGGGCTTCCAGTTTAGGTCGAAGGTGAGGTCTTTGGGCAGGTAGACGCCTAAACGTTGGCTGTGTCAGCGGTTTCTCTCGCATTCTATTCGTTGACCATGCATGATGCAAACAGAACGGGACGAACCGAAATCAGACTTCGAAGCCACAGCAAAAAAAGCATGCTTAAGTTCAATCTCATGAATATATATCGGGACATCCGAGCCCCTGAAGTGCTCTAGTCCCCCCGCATGATCCAAATGCATATGTCCCATAATCACAGCCTTCACATCCTTAATATCGTTCCCAGTCATAGCTATAGCGGCCTCGAGCTCATACTCAGGCTTGTGGTCTACGCGCGCGAATATGTCGTTTAGTGGCGGTCCCCATACGTTAGGGTAGTCTTTTCCGGCTCCGGTTTCGTAGAGGATTAGGCCTTCGGTTGGGTGCGAGATCAGGACGGAGATGACGGCTAGTTTGCGGCGCTGGCTGGGGACTGAGGGGGCGGAGAGCGTGGATGTGCCGGCCTGGTGAATGGGAGGTTAATAGTGAGGGTGAGGTGTTGGGGTAATTGGATATCGTACACCGCGGATCAGAAAGCCTTCATCGGCTTCCAGGTCCCCGACGTGGAGGAGCTGTCGTTGGAGTCAGCCAGTTTCCCGGTGGTCACTGAAAAGTACTGACCCACAGCTTCGTTCCTTGGTAAAAAAGGTCAGTCTAAAATGCATAATAGTACGATATAGCGCTTGAACTTACCTCAGGAGCTTGATTAACAAGATGGATAGACATTATACTTCACAAAAAATATCCTCTGAAGAAAAAGGTACAGAGATTTCTCCCTATAAATAAACATCCCCCCGCCTATCCCCATCCCCTCCAAAAGCGCGGGCCCCATCTCCGCATTACGACATCCCCTCCCCACCAAACAATCAAATCAAAACCAATCCCTTGCACCAGTATCTCCGGATTTCCTTCAAGCGTTGAAACTAGAAACTTGTCAATCAACATGCAGAACGCGGGGGATCAGCAATTGTGGAGTTGAGACAAGGCTAAAAGGCAAAGTTGTGCCTAGAGACTTACTTATGTAGAACCTCGGATCAGTCTCCACGGGAACAGATACCGAATCAAGACCGAAGTAATGTGTTCTTGGATGAAATATTTCCTCCTACTTGCTTATTCCCGGATCCGTCCCGTCGAGGAAAACGCACCAGCGCTAAAGATTCACGATCAGCTGTATTTTGTTAGTCAGTAATATCAAGAGCGAGTTCTTGTGGGTGCTGTGCTTACCGAGATAGTATAACGGCTGGCATGTCGAAGATACACATTATAAATTCTCTAGGTGCACTTACTTGAAGCGGGTATCAGCCTTTTCATTGCTATTCGAACATACACATAAAATACAACGCTCATCCCACCCAACCCATAATATACAACCTAGTCTCCAATCTAATCCAACAAAATAAAGGGGTATCAAACACCATTTCCCACCCACTCCCCCTCTCTCCGCCCCCCTCCCCCTCAAACCTCAAACCTCAAACCTCAAACCAATAATCCTCATCCACCCCCCCCCCCCCCTGCCCCTCCCCCACCCCCCCCCCCCCACCCCCCCCACCCCCCACCCCAACATT
>Ga0247778_1001016_pt1 | contig 16571 bp, 15 predicted proteins | sample UWRJL049202B5_FD_179939 | JGI IMG/M metagenome (GOLD analysis project Ga0247778, IMG submission 179939) | Plant litter microbial communities from Arlington Agricultural Research Station in Wisconsin, United States - UWRJ-L049-202B-5 | ecosystem: Environmental > Terrestrial > Plant litter >... | reverse complement strand
TTTTTTTAATTTTTTTTTTTTTTTTTTATTATTTTTTTTTTTATTATTTATTATTATAAAATAATCAATTTGACTTTTTATAATAAAATATATTTGCAATTTATATTTTTTTTACGACTAATTATTTTTATAAAAATTTTTTTCGGTTTTATAATTAATAATTTAATATTTTTTTATTTTGGAGAAAAAATAGATATTATAATTATATTATAATTGTAAATAATAAATATTATTATATTTATCTAAATATTCAATCAATTGATATTTATTTTCAAATCGAGATTTATATTTTCTTAGTTTTGTAATATTTTTTAAATTATAATTATTAAAAAATTTTATTATTATTTTTAATATATTATTTAAAAATTGATATAATTATATTTATAAATATTGTTTCTAATTATTAATTTTTGGAATAATATAAAACTTATAAATATAATATATAATAATTTTATAAATTGAATTATATAAAAATATATTAGGAAACAAATAAATATTAATAAAAAAGGAAAATAAAGGAGATAGTTTTTAACTGAAGTTTTTGACCAGAAAATCGTCTTAGTCAGCGGCGCCCGGACCAATCAGCTACCGGACCCTTGGGCTTTCACCGAAAAACCCGCCCCGCATAGGAGGTAGATAATTTTATATAATAAGATTTTTTGAGTTAAAAAATTGATTTATATATTTGTATATAAGGTACTACTTTATACACCCAACTTTCGCCGGAATAAAGGATAGGATATTATTTATTGCAATATATGGTCCGTGCCCTCGCGTGTCAGGTAGTACGTGGCCCACCAAAAGTTTGCCGGAATAAAGGATAGCAATTAAACGAAATTGTTTTGCTTGCGAAGCCGTCGAACCACCTATCTACTATCAACACTTTCTCCTCGTTATCTTCCTCTTTTAGTACACAGCATTGACTACGAACACCTTCTTCGAACCCGGATAATCCGGATCGCCCTTGAAAAACTGCACCCGCGTGCTGGACTCATTATCAAGTGTGAAAGTAGCCCACCATACTTTTTCACCGAAAGAGTAATCAAACTTGCTTCCTGTAGTAGAGAACTCGAGTTTCTCGCTCTCCTTGATCCCCTTTTCGAATGTCTCGCTCGTAACGAAGAAGATCTCTGCCAGATCCTCATCGGGAGCGGGCCTCGTGATGGAACGGGATCCGGTTGCCAGACCTTGTTGGTCGACGACCAAATTTCCATCGTCAAGCTGGAAAAGCGTTGCATTATTCTTGTCCGAAACGAGGATCACGGTACTGTTATCTGCGTTGTTCTCAACCTTCAGCCATTTTTTGTTGAGGTCCGATATAACTGGTGCAGAAACCTGGAGATAAAAGTCTTCATCGATCGCGATGGCTTTCTGGATGAAGGACATCTCAAGCAAGAGATCGCCACTGCCATTGAATCTCGCGTTCTTCATGTAGTAGTCTCCTGCTCCGGGGAACACAAAACTAGACTGTTGATTCACGGCCTTGGAGATATCGCTCCTGAGGTCGGCCAAGCCATTGATACCTGATGACAGTGCATTCTGAGCTTCGGTTTCATAGCGACGTTTTTCGTCACCGCCCCAATCCCAGGCCAGGGAAGTCGCGTCATATTTGTGTTTCAGATCTGGATTGCTGAACTGCACATCAACTGCAAGCTCACCATCCTTGATGTTGCCGAGATTGATCGAGCCCGACCAGGAGATGGTGGTATTGCCCCCTTCTAATGAGTCAAATCCTTCTCCATGGCCGCCACTCGATTTATCGCGGACCATGGTGATCTTGACAGTGAGGTTCACCGTATCAGATCCCGCGGTATACGTGAGCTTATTATCAACTTCCGTAGTAAGATTATCACGCCACTGTCCACCAAAGAAGGTATTGTTGCTAGTCAAATTTTCAAACTTTCTGTAGTACGAGGCGCCCACACTGGTAATGCTCCACGATGCTGAGCCTGGCTTCGAATCTTTGTCCAGCTTCCAATCGTTGTCTCGGATCTTGTATCCCTTCCAACCTTTCTTATAGACCCACCAATACGCATCGTTTGCAATTGCGATGCATTGCATGTTCAGCGTCTCGAACTTTAAGCAAATGAATCTTTCGAAAAATATTCTTTTCGACATGGTCAGGTTTACCGCTACCCCTCCCACAATCCAGTTACCTGCCTTACTTGGCTCGTAAGGAACGTCTGGAAATGGGCGAGTCTCTGTCATTTCTTCGAAGATGAACGAATCAAGGCCTGCTATTGGAGTGACGGTGCCTTTCAAGGCGTCGGTCTGTGGCAAATATGCCTGGGTTCTGCATGTGACGGCAGTGGGTGGGAATGATGGCGCCCGTAAGTTCGCATTGGCGGCAGGATCTTCGACTTTGATAGTATAACCAAGGACTGAATATGGTCCCGTAGCAAGCCATTGCATGTAGACGTTCATGTACGTTGTGAACATATTCTGCGACGCAAATTTCAGGTCCTGATTCTCCACTAGGCCGGGACATATACTCTTGTCCCACACAATCTCGGCGGCGGCTGCGGCGCTAAAACCCAAGATCAATTGAGAAGCCGAGTAAGATCCTGGTTTCAGCAAGGTAACCTGATCTGCAATCTCTGGCGGGATCGTGACTAGCTTCTTCAGTCCAAAAGTGGTCTTGAACGCCACGGACCATCCTGCGATATCCTGCGTCTTCAGTCTGGCTTTGGGGCCAAACCCGCTCCAGTAATCGAACGTTCCGCTTCCGAAGTTCAAGAAGAAGAAAACTGATTCGGGGTCTTCGGGCACGATCATTTGAAGACGAGGAGCATCGAGGACGGCAGAGATTTGGCCGTAGTCGGCGATGGCATGCTTGAACTGGCGAAGACGTTTGTCTTTCTTGCGATTGAGGCTGTGGTCGAAGCGTGCTGTCAAGACGGCATTGATGCAGTCCTGGGAAACCGAGATAATCTGATCCACCCCTTGGAGTAAGGTTGCGCTGAATCGTAGAGGAGCCGCAATGGCCATCTCTGCCTGGAGGACTTGTTCGATGTCCGCCATTGTTAAGATTAGAGTTTTTTTTGGTCCAAGAGAAAAGTTCAATTGCATGGAGGTCACAGAGGACTCTAGTAAAAACTATATGGATGGCTCCTAACTTGCTGAATGCTGAAAGCCGAAAGCGTCCCCGTGCTCAGCGAAGACTAGGCCAGGTGACGTCCTATTCGGGTGGACACAAACGAGTTCATTTCAGTTTCCAGCTGCTGTCTTATTCTCCCTTCGAAACGCGGTAGCACTTCGTATTGAGATGTGATAGCGACTAGAGATGAGGTTCTAGAATGCTGAGATTAGCAGCCTAGAGCTGGCGCTGGTGGAGACAATCTTACAGTAGTGGCTTAGGGAGGTTAGAGGATGGGGCTGGGATGGGGTCTCAAGCTTCCAGAAATGGCCGCCATAGAGAATGCTGCCTCGATTAGGATACCTCTCGCTTCTCTTTTCGATAGTGCACTTCTTCAGCCTGTGGCCGACGCGCCACTCGGGGCGGGCCGAGGCCGTTTCGGGCGGTCGACCCACTTTTCTGACCATTGAAAGGATACGCAGCTATTTATGTAATAGCGGTACCGAGCATGGTGTATGGCTGGGCCTAGTACCCCTCTCTCATTCTATAGTCTGCTGCAATGCACAATGTTGGAGTGCCGACACATTTTGGCTTGCGCCTGTCTCAGCTCCGCCAATCTGGACGGGACTGTAAGGAGAAGAATAGGATATCATGCAAACCCGGCAGTCCAGGCCAAAATATATGCCATGTGCTCGTCTCACGCGGCTTTCTTAACCGATGGCTCTCTAGCAGCAGCACAACAGCATCTGCCTGCAGAGGATCGAGGACATATAAAAACAGACCAAGAATCCAAAGAGTCCCTAATCATTCACACAGCTCGGAAGATGGCTACCATCAATTTTGACTCCGAGCTGTTGAGGCAGCCGTGGGAGGAGAAGCTCCTCGACGGAGCTCTTGACTGTCGAGCAGTCCATGATTATCTATCGAGGCCCGTCATCTTTACTCTACTCAAAAGTGGTAAGTTGCTCCTTTTAGCACAAGACGACAAGGCCGAGCTCTGTGTCCTCGACCTATCTGCACAATTCGGGTTAAAACCGACGGAAAAGGTCAGCGCCATCGCGGTTAGTCAGGCCAAAAGTTTGGAAATCCATGTTGTTTTCGCCACGACAGACCAAGATGCCATCACCTTCAGTAAACTCTGGGTACTGCCTGGTTTCGTGCCAGCATCTCCCACTTGGCTTGAGAATGTCAAGACCATGACCGCCTTCCAGGGTCCCCAGTCTGACAGCAGTTTGATTTCAAAGTTGCTTCTCGTAAGTCCTACGATTTACAACTCTTTTTTCCCCCTTTCCAAATGCTGATCTTTTGTCAGGGAAGCTCGGAAGATGAAGCCGAGTACCCATTTTTGGCAGCTGTTGTCAATAAAGTTGGCAACACCAAGAAAGATGTTTTCAGGATCGATGTCAATGTTGGCTCCAAAACCTGGCAATGGGCCACGGACCTTGAATATCCTTTCAACATCGATGATATGGTGGATTTCTGTGTTGGTCGTATATCTGCGGCTTCTGGCATCTTCGGCTTGGACAACACCTTCGACAAGCCTACGTTGACTTTTGCTGGTGTATCTGGCAAAGGTCCAGGACCTAGATCGCCATACAGAGTTAATTTACCAGTCGTCGCAAACCCAAAAGCAATTGCAACGACATTAGATGAAGACGGCTTGACCAACGTCCTCGTTTGCGGTGATGGAATCCTTCACATCGCATCTCAGAATTGCATAGACTCAGTTCCATCTGGCACCGTTTACCCAGCTACGATAAATGATGAAACTTTGCAAGGTGTTCGGAAAGTTGAACTTGCTCAGCAGGGACGAGATGTGGCCTTGTGGGTCTTAAACGGTGACAACAATCTGATTGGAATATCTCGCAGCCTCAGGGTCAACGGCGACGCCTGTGACGAACTTTTCGGGTCGGCTTCTCCTATACCACTGTTTCCAAAAGGCGACGAGCTTCACACATATGATGCCATCGTTCAGCCGGATACGAAGGCACAACAGGTCATATGCCTGAAGAAGGACGGCACAATTTCATCTTTACACCAGAATGGAGATAGCAAACTGGTAAGTGCACTCGTACAATAACCCTAAGCATGCTTAACTAACTCTACAATCTGAAGTGGTCAGAGCAACCGCTTCGGGTTCCAGATCCCACAGATATTGAAGACGTCAATATGTATTCTTGTCAGATCCGGGTTCAAGAAGAGAGCAACGATGCCAAGAATCCCACATATGTTGAATTGAGTTCATCTAGTCAGATCTCCTGCTTGGTCAACGGACGTCATGCGACAATTGGCACCTCTGCAGTAAAATTCAAAACAGATGTTAAGGGTACTATCAACCTCAATATTCGAGCTCCGGATCTAGTAGCTCCAACCATTACAATCGCAGCCCTAGGGTCAACTCCAATATCGTTTAATCCTGCAACCAAGGCCATTGAAAAGCTTTCGCAAGCCGCTAGATCGGGAAAGCTCTCAGAGGCTCGCAATCCAAATGGTGGCCTAGTGTTTCCAAATGCCGACGAGAAGACTAGCAAAGCTATTGCAGCCATCGGTCAGAAGTTTATAGAGAAGACATCAGGTGTTCCGATACTTCATGCAACCGCCAACAGTATGATACATACCAATTCTATGCAAGTCACGCAGGTAGAAGGGGCCTTCTGGCAATTCTGGCACGGCATCTGCGCAGGAGTTGAGGCCATCAAGGATTTCTTTTACGAAGCCGGAGTCTTTATTATCGAGACAGCGAAAAAGGTCTGGAAGTTTGTTGTTGAGACAGCGGAGCAAGCTTTAAGTGCGCTCTCTGGCCTTTTCAAGCTTCTCGAGACAGCATTGGAAGATGCCTTGGTATGGTTGGCAGAGACATTGGACTGGGAGAGCATCACAGACGTGGTGACGATTGTCAACGAAGCTTTCAATACGGGCTTAGACTTGACTCAAGAGCTGATTGGGGAAGGAGGCGATTGGATCGATGTCATGTTTGCGGAGATTGAAGCCAAAGTTGGTTCCTGGCATCTGCCTCCTGAGATGCCCGAGCAGCTGGCGAGCTTGAAGCCGAACCTCAAAGACGGGGATACAAAGAAGAATAGTGTAACGAACAGTCCGGGCTTCAACTGGGTCACCAACACGATGGATAACTCCCAAAAACTAAGTCCAGAGGCTGCCGTGAGCAGACCTGAGACAGATTTCGTGGATGTGCTCGAGACGATATTCGACAAAATCATCAAACCGCTTCGGGAGACGCTCGAAGGGACTTTCTCTAATATGTGGAAGGATTTCAAGAAGCTTTTCGACCCCAACGATCCCCTCACTTGGAAAGATATACTGAAGAACATTGGCGTGGACGTGCTTCTGGGAATGATCCAAGCAGTTCGGAAAGCCGTACACGGCATTCTGGCCGTTTCATCGAAATTCATCGCTTGGATTCAAACCGTGATGAATAAGCCGATGAAAGTTTGGATCATCAGCAAGGTCTACAAGAAAGTCAGCGGTCGCGACCTTACGATCATGGACCTTAGTGCCCTTCTCATTGCCGTCCCAACAGTATGGATCATGAGGTTATTCCACAGCAAGAAACCGCGCGATTTCGAACCCATCGCCTCACTTCTTAAAGATATCCAGGCACGAAAGTCTCCAGTTATCGTCGCAAGCGGTTCTGATTTCTCGGCAATAAGAGTCCAGCCTACGCAGCAGCCTGCGTTCAAGATGCAAAGTCTATCAATGGTTGGAGGTGGATCGAATATCCTCAAGCAAAACCATAGTTTCAAAAGTCAAAGCTTGCAAGGCAAGTCGCCGGGCGTGCGCAATTTTCACACAAACGCTGTGGTCAAAGCCGGACCGAAGCCACTTCCAGATCGCGATTGGGAGACAAAAACAGGTTGGGAGAAATTCGTCGCGTGGGCAAAGTATTTCTGGCGAGGCGGGTTCCTGCTAAAAACCATTGGGTCCGTGGTTTTCACTGCACTCGACTCTGTGAATACAATCGTGGCTTGGAAGGCTATCGGCAGCGGAGTTCCCTTTGAACACGACGCCGGCTGGAAGAAAGGATCAGCGGTGTATCTCTCAGTCGTGATGATTATAGCCGGGATTCCTATCGGCAAGTTGAATAGACCTGCAGAGGCAATCGCAGGCCGTTTCTGGGCTTGGGGTATCACCGGAGCGATCAACGTCTACAAATCTGGCTTACCAACTCCGATGAAGCCGCCGTTGGCGGCGTGCGCAGGAGCCATCGATGCTATATTCTATGCCAAGATTCTTTATGAAGAGGGTGGGATCGATAGCACAGATAAGACGGACACGATTCTCGAGGCGACGAATCGTCTCTTGGTTGATGCATGGGCTATTGGGAGCTGTATTAATGGCATTTCGGGCGGTAGCGAGCCCTATTCTTTTTACATCACTCTTGGAGTCGGTGCGGTGATGAACCTGGAAGGAATGGTGTTGGCGAATCAACAGTTTAAGTACTTTGAAGAGAATTGCTGGAAGGATGATTTCCATCCGCCTTCGTTTGAGAGTTCGCTGAATGGATCTTTGATGTAGGGTTCAATAGTCGTGGTTACTGCAGAATATATAGACTAGTATAAAAACATTAGTTAACTCTAAATCTCGATTCTAGAGATAGTACTATCTTCAAAGGGTCTACTGAGCAGCTCCTGATAACATAGGCCGAGCAAACTCCTCGGCCTATGTTGTTAGGGTTTTGGTGTTCTTAAGCTGGCATCAGACCCGGCCGGCCCTCCGACAGATGGACAGATAGACAGTCGAAATGTCGCGGGTTAGGCGAAGCCGCTCGCTTAAACGGCCGCCAAACGATTGTTGGTCAACAAACAACATTAGAAAAGATTAATGTCAATCCCAAAGTCGATATTCTTCCGAAAGTGTAAGATGTCTTCCCCAATCTATCCTATGCGGCTCGCAGGGCACCAAATTCGTCTCCTCACACTCCCAGCCTCAGCCGCCCCAAGTGGCTGTGGAATGATAGTACGGACACCCCAAGACCCGGGCCACGTCTTCGGTTCCATCTCGGCTGCTGCAATAGAAGATACCACGTTCTCCCGGTCTCAGACGCTGTAGCCATGCTATCTTATTAACGAGCTTCAATATATTCTTATCGGGACATCGCTGTATCATATATTGGATATTCGCCTGAATCATATTTATACGAATTATATAGAAATCCGAGATGTATATTATCTTATGTAATTTATTCAGTCAAATAGGTGGAAATATAGTCATTAGTAAAATAAATGAACACCGGAGCATCTGTAAATAATCTAATTATTTCAACTTAGGCTAATAATCATTAGCGATAAATGAAAAATAATATTTATCAAACACGACACGGCGGAGTAATTTTCTTTTCCGGAATATTGATTTATATATAATAAATCTGGTTATTGTTACCTGGTCAACGTTGACCACGACCACGGGCGTATACTGCATCTCTTCATAGTACCAGACGATATGCTCGATATATGCAAGTCGGAGCCGTTGTACATAATCCTTCTCAAGTGTATTGAATGGTACTATTACGATACTGATTCCCGGGTCCCGTAATATGGCGGGAAGTGTAAATGTTAATGTCTTGCCGCCCCCCGTTGGCAGTATTATAATCAGTAGAGTTTGTCGGTCTAGTGCAACAAAGACAGTCTTTTTCTGTTCATCCGAACGAAATTCGGGCTCCTTTTGGTTAAGTACCTTCCTGAGTCCGTCATGGATCTCTTCTCCAGAGTAAACGGGGACGGTGGCCAATGGGAGAATACCGGTCGTTGGTATTTCAGATCGTGGCCGGTTTGGAAACACTATGGGCCCTGAGCCTGATAGCCCGGGCTCAGACGTATTCGAATTTATCGGGGTGAACAATCCCGTCTGAGACAGACTGGTCAGCGGTGGTATAAAAAACACTGGCGGTGGTCTTCCTATTGGTGATCGAGACCTTTTGGGCGTGAGACTAGCCGGTGGTGTCCTATAAGACAAAACTCGATAATGTTTAGCTGATGGGGTTGGCTTCTTGCTATCCAATCCGAGTAATTGATGCCACTGGGAGCCAATGGCCCCAAAGATCCGAATACTCTCGTCACTCAAGTTCCGGATTATATCACCACGTATGCTATACCGCTCGGCAATATCCTTCCCATGCGCAGTAGCAAGATCAACAGCGTTTGTGATCGCGTCTATATCCTCGTGTGGGCGGTCCTCTGTCACGGGCTGGCCTTGTATAAACTCAGCTCCGATATATTCACGGCCCATCTCAATAACGATATGCCGAAGATCCTGGGTCGTTAACCGGATCCCGATACGGATAGACGTCTCGCGGACCAAGATCTTGGTTAGATGTTCTGTCGTCCACGATCCGTTCTTATCATGCCAGATATAGTCACTCCGTGGACGCCGTTGGTCTGCTGGTCGAGAGCCTCGGAGAATAGCTACACGTACGCCTGGGAGACTGCAAATATCTGCCCTACCCGCCATGGGAGAAATCGGGGAATCACCTTTGCTTCCCCAAATAACGCTTGAGATTTGTGGTACCGGGTAACACAGACTACCCGCCCGTTGATCACATACTGATTCCGCTCCTGGAGAAACCCGTTCCGGTGCCGAAGCGGGTTGAGCTCCTCCCCGCGAGCTTGCGGGCCCACGCTCAGATGTGCAAGTGCAAGCTTGAGTTCGTCCAGACGCCTTTGGAGCTGCCGATACTCGCGGACTCTCGTCATTCGCCATGTGTTCTTCTTTCGGTCCCATAGTTGCTGGTCTTTTGGAGCCTTCAACATCTGATCTATCATCCACTGCCTCGTATCCTTCATTCCATTTGCGTCATTCGTCACCCATGAAGCACCCCGTGTGGCCAATGACAAATCGTCTTGGATCGAGTCTAAATCAATCTCAAACCGGTCTTTTTTCTGCGCAACCCACATCAGATCCTGCTATAAGATGTCTTCAGCCTCCCGGATCATGTCGTGGATGGCATCCTTGAACCGCTAGATCGGCAGTGGCTTCCCGTGAAATTCCAAGATATCACCATCTGGACGGTTCGTTTCAGACCGAGTCCAAGTAATGCTAAGCTAGTTGATCTTTTGCATGCTCATTGTCTTGCCATACCCCAGCATCTTGATCAAGAAGCTGCATGGGCTATAGCTTCCAACCACGAGATATCTCTTCCGCAGCTCAAGAAACCGGTCGATGTCTTCCGCAGCTAGCTCTGCCCTCGTGGCTGCTGGGAGTGACGATACACGATGGGAGTCAGCCTAAGTTTAAACTTCTTTTAAAAGCTGGCGCGGCTCCAGATATTATAGTGGATGGGATGGAGTTTTCCCCATTACAGCTTGCCGTTCACAAATAATATCAAACAATGGTGCATATTCTCCTGGAGCATGGCGCTGATCCAGGTGCTACTTCACCATACGGGGAGAGTGGCACACCTCTTCAACAGGCGACGAAAGCCGCAAATCTGGAAATCGCTGAACTTCTTCCAGGTCGCGGCGCAAATCCAAACATTTTTTCACCGGAAGCAAAGACTGGTGCACCGATTCAACTGGCTGCTGAGAACAAAGAGATGGAAATGGTCGGACTCCTACTTGAGTACAGGGCGGATCCGAATGTTGTTGCAGGCACTATACCGGATACGGCGTTGCAAATAGCAGCAAGAGATGGGTGCAAAGAGTTGGTTGACATTCTTCTTGAAAATTCTGCGGATACGAACTCGTTGCCTGCCGAAAACCCGGGTCCAACGGCGCTTCAGTTTGCTGCCATCGGAGGGTCTCTAGGTATTGTATATCTGTTACTAGAGAATGGGGCTAATGTTAACGCTGTGCCTGCAGCAATCAAGGGAAGAACAGCGCTGGAAGGAGTTGCGGAATATGGTAGGATTGACATGGTTCAGTTGCTGCTTAATGCAGGCGCTAGTGTCTATGGTGCTGGGCAGATACAGTATGAGCGCGCTGTAAGCCTTGCTTCGAAGAGTGGGTATTATGCAACTCGGCAAATGTTGGAATCATATCATGGCTAGTATCTAGATGTTACGGAAGTGTCTCTAACCAATAATGACTGTTGGCCAGTGACAAAATGAATGTAGAGGTTGAGGTTGAGGCTGGGGTTGATATAGCAGAGACCGGCCGGGTGGACAGGAAAAGCGGCACTGAATTTCCCTCGTCAAATTTGCTTTCCTTGAGACAATGCTTGACCGAGAAAACCTCCTTGGCGATGTTGATATAGGCCTGCCTGGCTTGGGGTACCGATAGCCTCAGTCTCCCCAGAAGCAGACCGACGAGGCTGCGTTCTTGCTAGGCCTGAAAAGAATCGTGTGGATTGGATTTACTTACTCGCAAGGGAGTCGCAACTAACTCAGACTGTAGTTGTGAGATCTTGGCTTGACACCTAATTCTACCGCTGGGAACCCTGGTTTGATTGAAGCATCATCGCAACTATTCACGAAATTCCTATTCTAATCCAATCTACAGAGAAACAACGCAGTATTAAGGAACGATTCCTTGCAACAGTGAGAAAGAGCATGTTAAGATCTATTGCCTTAGCTACTTTACAAACCCTTCTGTCCTTCTCTCGCTCTCTCGACTGAAGTTGACTTGTCATCAATCAATCCACTATAGTGGTTTAGTACTATGGAACAAACACCGATTTCATCGGCCCCACGAGTGCTTCGCAGTCCAGCATAATCCATCAACGGCCATCGCAAACTCTCGTCCTCCATTGATTTTCACAGTCCCGTGAGGCTCGATGATCATCTGACGCAGAATTGATCTGGCTGCCTATTTTCCTTGATTGTTCTGAATCCTGGAGGATTCTGCATATGCCGCTTGGCCTCATTGCCCATCTCCATAAAATGCAAAAGTCTCTTGCAAGCATTCAAAGTTCACGAGACTTACGAACTGAATATGGGGATGTCAAATCAAACTGTCCATACCATCAAGTCGGAGCATCTTCCTGCAAATGTTGCTGTTTGGCAGCGGGGCTCAAAACGGGTTTGGCATTTGTATTTGTTGCATCCTGCAGCGGGAGTTTACGTTTGCGACTCGGCATTGTGCAAATGTTATCCAATGTTTCGATGAGATGGGGCAATTGTTCGAAGGAAATCTCCGTCCGCCGGATCGTAAATCCGCAGTCGGTAAATTTGCGGGGTCTGTCAAATTTCTGCAAATACCGGACGGGGATATTGGCGGAGTGGTGGACGAGGAATAAGGGGCGTGGGAGAAACGGGGAGAATAGATGGACCTTCAGGAGTGAGACATGACTTCATCTATGCAGCAAGGGGAATGGATGCTTACTGGGATAGTGTCGCCCGATTCAGATGTACGAGAAGACTGAGCTATGGCAATCATAAGACCTGCGTAATAAGGGTCGAAGAATTCGGTGTTTTTACAAGCTTTGCTGGTTGGCGGCCACGATTTGTGTGGTTTGACAAAACGGCGTCTGTGCTCAAGAAGCCAGAATTGACTGACGAAAGCAATTACCCAAGCAGGATGTGTTTCGGATCGGAAGAGGAGGGAGCATGGAACGCGGGCGACCGACTTGCGGTTGAAGTAGAGATGTGCTCCGGGCCGCCTAACGTAGATTATTTGTTAGTATGTCATCGCGCAAGGAGATTTGGCCGAATATCATACTTGATTTGTTTGAGATGAGGCTGATAGAGGGGAACGAGATAGCGAAACAGAAATAGTGCGTCTTCGTTCTGGTGCACAAGAGATTTCTTTTGTAGGACAAGCTGGTTGATTGTTTTCCGAGTCCAATCATCAGGATCTGCATCGGTTTCGATGTGGACACCAGATGAAGCAAATGGCTCGATGGGCAAGATGTGACAGTCCAGTCGGTCGAGTTGTTCAGGTCGCCATTGTTCAACTATGGTATAGCATGCTCGGGGGTTTGCGGCGATCATTTGGGCAAAAGAGCCGTGGTCGGGGGGCTTTCTGCGGGAAGTACAGGACGTGTATTGGACGGAAGCGGCTGTTGTTGCTGTCTTCGTGGAGGAAGGAGGAGAAGGAACATTCGTAGGAGGTTTCGTAGGAGAGTGGAAAGTATGAGGCCTGGAGCTCGGGGAGCTGGCTTTGGATTCGGGTCTTTCTCTCGCGGTAGCAGAAGCGAGATGGTTGGACGTCGATGCCGTGGAGAGAGAAGGATTTGTGGTGGTTGGAGATGTGCTCGTGCTCTCGGTCGTCATGGCGTTCTGCGGTTGTGACATGCCCGCCCCTATCTCGATCTCGACCGCCATCTCCCCTCCGGTACTCTCGTTCTGCGAGATGATTCCCCGCCTTGATGTTTCGGTTTAGCTTTTGGTTTGAACGATACAGACTTGACCAGCAGTAGATAGCATAGAGGATGGTCCGGATGTTCTCCTCTCGCCGGTGGCTGGAGCTCAGCCTCGGCCACAGCCTTGTCAATCACGTCGCGTCCTTTTGCCCGGAGCCAAACTGCAGACCGTAGCAGGTGTCGGTGTTGATGCTGGTGATAACGCAGATATCGGCGTTGGTGGCGAAGAAGTATCGAGAGGGAGAAAAGGAGAAAAGGACGAGGTTGCATCGATGTTTATCTGCTTTGTTTTCTTTGTTGTTGTTCAGCATCGTGAGCGCGTCATCGGCTCTCGAAGAACTTTCCTCCGACGTGAGTGATGCTGACTCAGCCACAATCACAACCACAACACCAGACCCCAAACATCAAGGGTGAATCATACTCACTATCAAACATCAACTATCGAAAACCAAAATTCTTACTTTAAATTTCAAGATCTACACATCCAGAATCAAATCTCAAGTTTCAAATATCAATATCATCTTGTGCCCTGTTAATCTTGTCCCTTGTGAATTCCAGCAAATGCCACCAAAAGAAGACTCACACGAGACCCCCTGGAAATGCCCTTCTACCCCAAGCGAGTTCAGAAGAAAATATCCAAGCGCTACGAATCTCGATGAACTGAAGCTCGGCGGACAAGACTCAACTATGCGAGTAAGTGGAAGTAAGTGGGGTGAAGAACACCTAAAGGCCTGCCGAGTCTTGCTTGTCCCGCCGGCGAGAGGTAACCATTTAGCCATCCTCGGTCCAAAACTCAAAACTGTTAATCTCGAATCTGCTCCTGATTTCGAAAATGCCCTTGGACTAAGCGTAGCAAGTAGTGACAGCTCGTCACCGGCTGTCTTGCGACGTGATGGAGGCCCACTGGGAGCCTTTTTTGTTCGCCTCAGGGAACTTAAGACCATGCCCGACAGCGAAGACGACGAGGATGAGGTTGCTGCCGGCCCATCAATAGTATGTATTCCCTCTCTTTTACATACATCCTCGATTTTGTAGTGCTCTGCCACTCGAGCTGTGTTTCATCTTCTTCATTTCTTATTCTTTCGACAATACATAATATTGACTTCTCGCAGTCGACCCCGCAAATCCGCAGATCAAATCGCCCTGCCGCCCCCCTAACACCCAGCAAAACGAAAGACTTCACCAGCGGTGACGGACTAGGCCTCTCCTCTCCTCTCGAACCTAGCTCATCCCAAGCCACTAATTCTTCCGATGGCTACTCGCCCAAAAGGTTACGGCAGCCTTACGAGTCAGAGAACCGCATAATCGAAAAACACGAGACCGTTACGGCCGGTATGGCTGCTGAGTTCATCTCATGTACCCTCGATATCTGCGGTCCGCACCATCAGAAGTCTAGCAACGCTGCTGAGTACCGGACCGCGCCAACAATGCGCGAGATCAAACGTTTGCCCTTAGACTGCACTGCTCAGGACGATGGCTCGATTATTTGGCAGCCGGAAACCGGAGCCCAGAAAACGCTAGCCATTGTTGAGGCAAAGAAGAGTAGATATCGCGGCTTGGGGAAGCCGCATCCGCCTGTAAGGGTTGTAGCTCAGCAGGTATCGGAGATGCTGTCGTTGTGTCTACATCATTTTCCTGAGACGCAGTGGATGGATAATTTCGGGGTTGGGAAGCTTTTGACTCAGTACGTAAGAACCTGAATCCCTTCATCATATCATATCAACCATATCTAACTTGGGATAATCTTTTAGCATCTTCCTCATATCGGTCCACCAATGCGATATGACTTTTCTTTGTTGGGAAGTTACTAAGGAGTACCTCACATACCTATACCCGAGGACTATAGAACCGGACTCGGATTCAGACTCGAATGATAGACAGCAAAAATCATCTTTACCTTTTATGGAAATTCATCAGTCGAATGTATTTGATCTTAGTACACCAGACGGCCGCAGGGACGCGGCTAGGGCTATCACGGCTTTGGTTTTGTTTATGGAGGAAAAGGCACTTTAGGAGAATCAAAAATATTACAATGCGGAGAGCGTAGGATTTAGAAAAGTTTGGTCTGGTCTGGTATTTATTACCTTCATAATTCTTAGTAGCAACATGTTGTTTAGTATTGTCAGAGAACAGATATTATGAGCCGTTAACAGGTTCAAGTATACGGAAAGCCGTGAAGCAGCTTTGAGACTCGTCTGCAATGACCAAAAACGCTGTATCAAAGTCTCAATTATTGCTGCCCATCCAAATGTACGAACCTGGATTGTACGTAACCACGATTTCGTTGTCAGAAACTAAATTTCGATACAAGGAGACTTCATAGGCTGCCCACAACAGCTTTGGCCGTCAGGAATGGAGTTTGAAGGAAGGTGTTTGGCTCGGCTTCAATCTTACAACATTTATATTTGTAGTCGAATATTTGGTATTACGATATCTAGCTGGTTTCCCTTCTCATTTGTCAAGGCTTGCTGTGCTTTTGGTATTTTGGAAACTCTTCCAAAATGACTTTGGCTGGGCTACCCTAACTCCTTTTTCGGAACAAGGATACCACCGAGGTTAGTATACTGCTACATAGCCGGTTCCCAAGTAGGCATGTTATGTCTATTCTATTTGATCCGCAATTTGTTTGCTATCCTCATTGTCCGTGTTGCTTTCGTTAATTCTACTCGCCACAGTACTTGCACTTCCATTGTTATTTCGCCAGCCCTCCCTATTCAGGGATGGCTTTCGTACTCCTAGATCTAATAACACGTGCAATGCCACCGTGTTCGCTTACACTAGGCTCAGTAAAGTCGTAGGCTGCCTTGTATACAGGAACAGGAAGTCTTATTGATCGAACCTCCGGCAACATTTCCTGCAACATCTTGCGCATGCTAAGCAATGGTGCAGATGTGCCAGATGTAGAAAAAATCGGGCCAGCGATCTTTCCGCGACTTCGGGTATATGTATAAGACAATAGTTTCTTGAAACTTTAATCAGGGCGATTTGGGCAGAAAAGCTACCGCATTTGGCGAAGGATCACAAGACAGGCACACCGGACTTTAGCGAGGTGCCCCTGAAACTACCCCGCATTTACCCCGCCCCCTTTTTGACATTGCAAATTCAGCGATCAGCAAGGAGAGCACTTATATATCAAGTCAAGGGGGTACGCATCACGATAGAATCACCCGTTCTCTCCACGTAGATGTTATAGAGAAATATGAAGCTTGCATCCCTGCGAGCGTTTCCGGAGATTGGCGGCTTC
>Ga0247778_1001015_pt1 | contig 16670 bp, 14 predicted proteins | sample UWRJL049202B5_FD_179939 | JGI IMG/M metagenome (GOLD analysis project Ga0247778, IMG submission 179939) | Plant litter microbial communities from Arlington Agricultural Research Station in Wisconsin, United States - UWRJ-L049-202B-5 | ecosystem: Environmental > Terrestrial > Plant litter >... | reverse complement strand
AGGAAGGCTTCCTCCGCAATGAAAGATCACTGACGCAGACTGCGGGACGTGCCGCCCGGAATGTAGACGGGAAGGTGATCTTTTATGCCGACAAGATGACGGAAAGCATGCAGCGGACGATCGACGCGACCCTGCGTCGCCGGGAAAAACAGATCGCCTATAACCTGGAACGCGGCATTACGCCCCGAACGGTGAACAAAACGAAGGAACAGGTCTTTGCGCAGGGGGCGGTGCTGGACATCAAGGGTTATGATCAGGCCAATCCCTATGCCCTCGCCCCCAGCGAGGATATGGTGTCGATGGTGGCTGAAGACCAGGAGGTCTATAATACCATTCCTCAAATGGAAAAGGCCATCTCGAAGACAAAGAAGGATATGGAGAAGGCCGCACGTGACCTGGATTTTATGGAGGCGGCCCGGCTGCGTGATATGATGTTCGGTCTGCAGAAGCAACTGAAGGAGATGAAGGGGTAGGTTGTCCTGCGATTTTATTTGTTTGTATATGATTTTGCTAAGGGGAAAGAACTATTTCTTCGCAATGTGTGAGAAGAACCATGGTTTATACACAGGTAATCAATAGGTTCACTCCTGAAAGCATCCAATTATCCATTTTTTAATTTTTTTTATGAAAAACCCCTCCCGCATTTCTATACCAGCCATAGCCAGATCCGTTGTGGTTTCCTTCGTTCAAATGAGGCTCTTTGCCCATACGTTGTTCATGGGGCGCCGGAAAAGAGGTAAGTACCTGGCCCGGATCTTCTTCGGGCAAGTTCATTGAATCGCAGCCAAGCAGCTATTGCGGTATTGAAAAGGCAGCGTTCGGAGCAGGCCTCTTAAGGACGCAATCGCATTATTTCAGTTTTTTGCTGCTCCCTGGGGATCTCAACCCTTTTGCATTGTGATTGCTGACTATTTTTTTACCGGTCTTGGATTCTATTTCCTTTCGGGTATTGCCGGCGACGGTACCTCCTTGTTTTGCAATATTCTTGCTCGCGTCAAAGGTTGCGGGCTTCTTCTCTTTTGAGATCTCTGCGGTAGTCGCCTCTGCCAGCATATTTAAGACCAGCTCCAGGTTTGTCATGTTATCCCGGAGATTTTCTTTTTTCAGGTCTTTGAGCTTCTTATATTCCTTAACGGTCTTTCCGCTCCAGGCCTGGGTGATGATATCGGTTAGGGTTGCGAATTCCTGTCCTTTTTTAACGCCTCTGTTCTCCCATTCGTCTGTAAGCTCTTTCCTGATTTCAATGCTTTTCAGTCGTTGGTTGATCCATTCCTTGCTATAGCCTAGTTTGAGATACCCTTCCATGGCCCGGTCGATGGTTTTTTCCGGATCCTGGGATTCTTCTATTCGTTCATAGCCGACTTTTGCCAGCCATTGTTTGAAGGGTTCGGCCTTGGGGGAGGGGATGGATTGGATCAGTCTCAGCAGTTGCTCGGTATCAGCTACGTCTGTCATTCTCATTTTACCATCTTCTGCCTCCATTTTCAAGTGTCCCACATTTTGGGACAGTTCACTTCCTTCTTCCTGCAGTTTTGTTTTTAGAGCGCTCCAATACTTTCTGGGCCGGGGGCTTTCAGTGAGTATTTCTATAATATCAATTACAGAAAAATACCATTTCTCTTTTTCCGCATCCCAGTGACTTCGGATCTTTTGGGATTCGAATAATTTTATATTGCTCATTTCATTTAAGTTGTCCTATTCGGCAGCCACTGACTTCAATTTCATTTGTGCAAAATAGGGATGATCCGGATGGACGATCAGTTCCTGCCGGGACGGGTGGATCAGGACGTCCATGTCTTCCATGGGAACGGCGCCGAGGAGGGGTTCGTTGTCACCGGGCAGGACGATGGCGTCCACATTGCATCTGCGGTTTTGGAAACGGACCTCGATGGGACCGGCCACTTCATATTCAACGATATGACCATTGGCCATCTGGCCCCTTCTTTTTTCGATGACGGACAGTTGCAGCTGTTCCCGGATATTTTCATTGATACACATATACACGCTGCCCGTGTCGACCAGCATGTCGACATGCATGCGTTTTACTTCTTCTTCGCCCATAAGATGGCGGCGGGCCATTCCCAGATCAGTCCCATTGATCAGTTCGATGTTTGCATATACGAGTCCCATAAAAATCCTTTAGCGGTTTACAAAATAATAAATAAAACGATCGGTTACCCGGCTAAATTATAGGTTTCCGGGATCAGATTTTTTACAAATTATTTTTCGATTAATCTGGAATAAGTTCTTTATAAAGTTAACAGAACTTTTAGAATTCAACTAAAAATATTAGTATGCGCGGATTGGGGAGCGTCCGGGTATTTCCACTAATTTCGCGTATGCACAAGAAATTATTCCTGCTGGATGCCATGGCGCTGATCTTCCGCGCTTACTATGCGCTGATCAACAGCCCGCGGATCACCACGAAGGGGCGGAACACGAATGCGCAATTCGGTTTTACGAATGCCCTGGTCGAGCTGATCAACAATCAAAAGCCATCCCATATGGCGGTCTGTTTTGATACGCATGCGCCTACGGAGCGGCATATTGACTTTGCCGATTATAAGGCCAACCGGCAGGAGGCGCCGGAGGATCTTCTCAGCGCCCTACCTGATATCAAGGCGATCGTGGAAGCCTTCAATATTCCTATCATGGAAATGGACGGCTATGAGGCCGATGACGTTATCGGCACACTAAGCCAACAGGCTGCCGCTGCGGGTTATGAGGTTTTTATGGTGACTCCGGATAAAGATTATGGTCAGTTGGTCTCTGATATGGTCAAAATATACAAGCCGGGTTACCAGGGCGGCGCATTTGAGATCCTGGGGCCGGCCGAGGTCTGTGCGAAATGGAATATCAAAGAGGTCACTCAGGTCATCGATATCCTTGGCCTGATGGGAGATGCGGTCGACAATATTCCGGGGATCAAGGGCATCGGGGAGAAGACGGCGGCTAAGTTGCTGGCTGAATATAATACGCTGGAAAATGTACTGGCCAATGCGGATACGATCAAGGGGGCGCTGGGAGAAAAGATCAGGGCGGGTAAGGATCTGGCCGTTATGAGCAAGAAACTGGCGACCATTATCACCAGCGTGCCGGTTGCTTTTCATGAGGAAGACTTTGCACTAAAGGACTGGAATAAGAGTGCGCTGCGGGAAATATTCGCCGGTTTGGAATTCAAGACCTTTACGAAAAGACTTCTGGATGAGGAAGGTGCGGCGGGGGCTGCGGCGCCCGAAAATTTGCAAAAAGACCTCTTCGGGAACCCGGTGAGCCCGGCAAAGCCGGCGGCGGGACCGCGCAAAGGAACGGGTAATGCCTCCGCAAACGCCAGCCCGGCATTGGGTGGTGGTCTGGCGAGCCTGGAAGCAGCCGCGGCAAGGCTGGCTGCCGCTGCTGAGGGTGGGTCGGCCGGAGATGAAAATTCGGATGAAATGAATGGGGAAACTGTTACTGAATCATCCGGGATTGCTGCGTTAAAGACCATTTTGGATTCGACGCATATATATAGATCGGTGGTCGGCGAAGCCGCCATACAAGATCTAATCCGGCAACTGTCCGTGCAAAAAGAGATCTGCTTTGACACAGAAACGACGGGGATCGACGCCAATGATGTGGAACTGGTGGGAATGAGCTTCTCTTTTCAACCGGGTGAGGCCTGGTATGTGCCCTGTCCTGCCGATCTGGCGGAAACCGGGAAGATACTGGCGGCCTTTGCTCCGTTGTTCGAAAACACCTCCATCACCTGGATCGGCCAGAACCTGAAATATGACCTGCTGGTGATGAAATGGTATGGGGTGGAACCGAAGGGTCCTCTTTTTGACACCATGCTGGCCCACTATGTCATCGAACCGGAGGGCAAGCGTAGCATGGATGTTCTAAGTGCACAATATCTTGGTTATGAGCCTGTTCCGATTGAGGATCTCATCGGTAAAAAAGGCAAGGGCCAGGGTACGATGCGGGATGTCGCCCTGGAAAAGATCACGGACTATGCAGCGGAGGATGCCGATATCACGCTGCAGCTGAAGCAGACCTTTCTCCCCCTTTTGAAGGAAAAAGAGGTGGAGGATGTCTTTTATAAAGTGGAGAACCCCCTTGTCAAGGTATTGACGGCGATGGAATTTGAAGGCATAAAAGTAGATATGGACTTTCTCCGGGAATATTCCAAGGAGCTGGACAAAGATGCAAAGGCGGCGGAAGAGAAGGTCTATATACAGGCCGGTCGTCCCTTTAACCTGGCCTCGCCGAAACAACTGGGCGAAGTTCTGTTCGATGAGCTGAAGCTTGACCCCAAGGCAAAAAAGACCAAGACGGGTCAGTATGCGACGGGTGAGGATGTGCTGCTGAAACTGGCCAGCAAGAGTCAGATCGTGGACGATATCCTCACATTCCGGGAGCTCACGAAGTTGCGGTCCACCTATGTGGATGCTCTGCCGCTGATGATCAACCGAAAGACGGGGCGTGTTCACACCAGTTATGCCCAGGCTGTGGCGGTCACGGGCCGTCTGAGCTCCAACAACCCCAACCTGCAAAATATCCCCATCCGAACCGAGCGGGGGAGGGAGATCCGAAAGGCCTTTATTCCCAGGAGCGAGGAGTTCGTGCTGTTGTCTGCCGACTATTCCCAGATCGAATTACGGATCGTCGCCGCCATCAGCGCAGATCCGAATATGTGTGAGGCCTTCCGGGAGGGTAAGGATATTCATACCGCTACAGCGGCAAAGGTCTTCGGAGTGGAAGAAAAGGATGTGACCAAGGAAATGCGCTACAAGGCAAAAAGCGTCAATTTTGGTATTATCTACGGACAGGGTGCATTTGGTTTGGCGGATAACCTGGGCATCAGCCGGTCGGAAGCCAGGGAGATTATCGATAATTACAAGAAGCAATTCGTCAATATCCAGAAATACATGGACGACACCATCAATTTCGCCAGGGAACATGGTTATGTACAGACCCTGATGGGCCGGAAGCGCTGGCTAAAGGACATCAATTCCGCCAATTTCACCATCCGGGGCTTTGCGGAACGAAATGCCATCAATTCGCCAATCCAGGGGACGGCGGCCGATATGATCAAACTGGCCATGATCAGCATCGATGAGGAGTTCAGGCGGGAGGGATTCCGATCGAAAATGCTGTTACAGGTTCATGATGAATTGGTTTTTGATGCGCATAAGACTGAACTTGAAGTAATTAAACCTATAATAATGCGTTGTATGCAGGCCGCCCTGCCCTTGCCTAATGGGGTGCCGGCGAACGCCGAAGTGGGATCCGGTGTTAATTGGTTAGAAGCGCATTAAAAGAGGAGTGAGTGGGCAGTAGTGAGTGGTGAGTATAGAGACAAAAAGTGCTTATTTAACATTTTATTTTTTGCCCCCATACAACTTTTGACCTTCTGGCAAGTCATACTAGGGTTGGATCGACTGATCTATTGTTAACGACAAACAAACATATATGAAAAGCATTCGAATTATATTTTTGGGACTTTTTTGCGCTATGGCAATGGGTATGCCTGTCTTTGCGCAGGAATCCCAGCAGGAATGGCCCAAAAGCTTCACCACGGATGACGGTACGCTGATCAAGATCTATCAGCCGCAGCCTGAGTCTTTTTCGGATAATGTCCTGAAGTCCCGCTGGGCTATTTCTGTGCTGCAGAATGGCAAGGCGGATCCGGTGTTTGGCACCTTCTGGTCCATCGCCAATGTGGAGACGGACCGGGATAACCGGCGGGTCATTATCCAATCGGTAAAGGTTCCCAATGTAAAATTCCCTGGGCAAGCAGATGAGAGTGCGACGAGCAGTCTGAAGAGCGCCCTGGAGACCAACCTGCCCGAGGCGGCCGGGGATCTTTCCCTGGATGAGCTGCTGGCCTCCCTGGATCAGAACCAGGATCAGAAAAAACTATCGAAGGACCTGAATACAACGGCGCCCAGGATCATTTATTCCGATCGTCCTTCTTTGCTGGTGATGATCGACGGCCAGCCAAAACTGGAGCCCAATAAGGATTGGGGGTTGGATGTGGTGGTCAATACGCCGTTCACGATTGTAAAGAACCGGGATGGCGCATTCTATTTGTATGGCGGCAAGCATTGGTATAGTGCACAGTCCGCTACCGGCCCCTATAGCCCGGCGGGCAGTATCCCTTCCAACCTGCAGCAGGTGCAGACGGCTGTAGATGCCGCCAACAGTTCGAATGCGGGTTATATCGATTCGGCCGCAGCCGCCCAGGACAAGGTGGTGTCGAATATCATCGTCAGCACTTCTCCTGCTGAAATGATCCAGTCTGACGGACAGCCAAACTTTAGCCCCATCTCCGGAACGGATCTCTCCTATGTCAGTAATTCTCCCAATGATATTTTCCAGGACCAGAGCAGCGGCAAATATTATGTGCTGATCTCGGGTCGCTGGTATACATCTTCTTCTCTGAGTGGCGGATGGCATTATATTGCATCGAACTCGCTGCCTGCCAATTTTGGCCGGATCCCGGAAGGTTCTCCCAAGGATAATGTCCTGGCCAGCGTAGCCGGTACAGAGGCAGCCCGGGAGGCCGTGATGGATGCTCAGATCCCCCAGACCGCCAAGGTGGATCGTAGTACGGCCACCACGGATGTCAACTACAACGGTGATCCGAAGTTCGCGCCCCTGCAGGGTACGGATATGCAATATGCAACCAATACATCTTCTTCAGTAGTATTGTATAATGGGGTGTATTATAGCGTGGACAATGGGGTCTGGTTCCAGGCTCCCAGTCCCAGTGGTCCCTGGACCGTTGCGACGGAAAGGCCGGAAGAAGTGGACAGGATCCCACCGAATTCTCCCTTGTATAATATCAAGTACGTATACGTCTATGATGTGACCCCTCAGTATGTGTACATGGGTTATACGCCCGGCTATCTGAACAATTATATTTACGGGCCGACGGTAGTTTACGGAACGGGATTCTATTACGATCCCTGGTATGGCGGGGCCTATTATCCCCGTCCCTGGACCTGGGGTTTTAACGTCTGTTATAATCCCTGGGCCGGATGGAGTCTCGGCTATGGTTTTGGCGGAGGCTGGTTCCATTTTGGTGTGGGCTTCGGCGGAGGCTATGGTTATGGTCATGGCTATGGAGGCTGGGGTGGCGGTGGCTGGTGGGGCCCGCATGTTTACCGTCCTCCTTATGTCTGGAACCGGTACCGGACCAATGGTTACTACGGGAATAATTTTTACAGGAACAGAAATGTCTATGTAAACAATTACAGGAATAATATTTATCGCGACCGGAGCGGTGTGGTCACCCGGGATTACCGGAATACCAATATCCGCAATGTCAGCAACAGACCGGTTGTCAATGGAGGCAGGCCCGGTGGGTCCTTTAACAATGGCGGCAGCCGCCCGAACGTCCAGGGTGGCCGGCCTGTCGGAGGACAGTATAATAATGGCAGGCCAGGCGGCAATACCAGGCCAGGCGGCAACGCCAGACCGGGGAGCAACAATATCTTCTCCGATCGCAGCGGCAATGTCTACCAGCGGAATCAGAACAATAGTCAATGGCAGCAACGGCAACCCAATAATCAGTGGAGGCCGGTACCCAATACCAATCAGTCCGTTCCCAACCTGAACCGTGACCAGCAGATGCGAAGTCGCGGTCAGACCAGTTCACAGAATTTCGAGCGGGCCCGCAGCGGTGGCGGTGGTGGGTTTAGCGCCCCTTCAAGACCCAGCGGCGGTGGGTTTAGCGCACCCCGTCCCAGTGGTGGCGGCGGGGGATCCCGGCCCTCCGGCGGCGGCAGTGGCAGTAGCCGAAGAAGAGGATAAATGATAATATAGACGCCGGGCTGAGTATATCACTTAGCCCGGCTTTTTATTTTACCTTCATACTGCCATGCCTACTACTACCAATCTTTCTTCAACCTGGCTGTATCAGTCTGCCTTTCTTCTGGATTCGATATCGGATTGCATCATTTCCACTGACCTGGATTACCGGATCAAAAGCTGGAATAAAGCAGCCGAAGAAATGTTCGGCCTCAAGGCGGCTGACGTGCTGGAAAAACCCATCTATGAAATGGTCGGCTATACCTTTCGGACGGATACCCGGGAGATCGCCTATGAGACCCTGAAGACTGAAGGAAGATGGAAAGGCAAGATCGTACATATCAGCGAGGATGGAAAAGAGTTATACCTGGAGATCAGCTCCTCCACGATCAAAAATCCGGACGGGATTGCCGTGGGCTACGTATCCATCTACCGGGATATTACGGATATGCAGCGGGTGGAGAAAAATCTTTTGGCGGAGCAGCGACGGATGACTGATCTGATCCAGAATGTGCCCGGAGTAGTCTACCAATGGGAAGAGAATTATGACGGTACCTATGGCTTCACCTATGTGGGACCTAAAATAAAAGAATATTTCGGCATCGATCCTGAGACACTCATCGCCAATGGGGTAAGCGATCTTATCCACCCCGATGAGCGGCTGCGATTCCGCCAATCCATTGAAGAGGCAAACCGGACAGAGGAGCCTTGGGAATTCGAGGGTCGTCTGCTCTATCCGGACGGCCATATAAAATGGTGGCGCGGGAACTCTGTCATGGCCTTTAAAACGGAAAAGGGCAGGATCTACAACGGGATCATTTTCGATATCTCGCCGCAAAAGGATCTTGAGCGGCAACTGATAGAAGAAGAGGCATTTAAGAAACGGGAGATCATCAAGGCCATCATGGAAGCGCAGGAGAATGAACGGCGGGAGATCTCTTCCGAACTGCATGATAATGTCAACCAGATCCTCACTACCTGCAAGTTATTCCTGGAAATTGCCCGGAACGACCCTGAAGATGCCCGGTTCATCGACGATGCCCATCTGAATATCCAGAAGGTGATCGAGGAGATCCGGAATATTTCTCATAATCTTACCCCTTATTCCCTTAAGGACCTGGGACTGGTCGCGGCCCTACACGATACCGTCCAAAAGATCAATCAGTCCGGCAAGCTGCTGATCCGGTTGATGTCTTTCCAGAACCTGCAGGAAGATATGATCGGCGCCGATATCAAGTTGGCTCTCTTCCGCATTGTCCAGGAAAAGATAAGTAATGTGCTGAAGCATTCGCACGCTACAGAACTTACGATCGAGCTAAGTGTTTATGATGGCAGGATCCTTGTAGTATTGACGGATAATGGTCAGGGCTTCGACGAGAAAGCCGTCAAAAGAGGGATGGGATTGAATAATATCAGTAACCGGGTGGAATATTATAAAGGCACCATGCTGTTGAGAACGACACCGGGTGCCGGCTGTGAATTGAGGGTTGAATTACCATGCCGGTGATAACTAATTTTAAAATGAGTCCGACCTTATATTATTGTTATGATGCGTATTGCGGATGGTGTTACGGTTTTACTCCTGTCATCCGGCGGATCTTTGAAGAATACCGCGGGCATATGGCTTTTGAAGTGCTGTCCGGGGGAATGATCCTGCCCCAAAAGCCGCGACCTATCGGTGTTCTGGCGGATACGCTGATGGCCTCCTACAGGATGGTAGAAGAACATACGGGTGTCCGGTTTGGGGAAGATTGGCTGTGGCATATCCGCAACCCGGAAGAAAGTGACTGGTATCCGTCTTCGGAGAAGCCGGCCATCGCTCTCTGTGTTTTTAAAGAATATTATCCTGATCTGGCAGTCCCTTTTGCAGGGGAGCTGCAATTTGCGCTGCACTATGAAGGGCGCGATCTTTGTGATGACGAGGCCTATCGGCATTTATTGGAAAAGTATAGCATTCCCGACAAGGATTTCTATGATCGGCTGCACAGTCCTGTATATAAACAAAAAGCCTATGAGGAATTCGCCCTTGTACAGGAGTTAGGTGTGACGGGATTCCCTGCGGTTTTTTTGCAAATATCTGAGAAACGTTTGCACCTGCTCACCAGGGGGTATACGGATCATGACAGCCTTCGGGCGGGGATCGAGCGCGTGCTGGCAGAAAACGGACGCTAATCCCTTAGTATCGGCTAGGTGTAATCCCGGTTGTGGGAGAAGGTTACCCCGAAAAGGCTGCGGGTGGCCAGCAGCGGGCTTTGGGCGCAAAAATGAGGGGGTAGGCCGGGGCGGTAAAAATTTATGCTGGAATGGACCTTTCGTCTTAACTTGCATGTCCCATAAATTTATTTGAATACTCATGAATATGGAATATAACAAAGTAATTGCTGTTACCGGTTTGCCCGGATTATACGAGTTGTTAAGTAGTAAGACAGATGGTGCTATCGTCAGATCTCTTGACGACAAGAGTACCCGGTTCGTTTCAAGCCGTATCCACAATTTCTCTCACCTGGAAAGTATCGAAATCTATACCGTCCGGGAGAATGTTAACCTTGTGGATGTGTTGAAGGCCATGGAGGCCAGCCCGGAGAAGTTACCGGATGATAAGGATGCATCCGCTCTGAAATCCTACTTTTCCAAGGTCTATCCCGATATGGATTTTGACCGCGTCTACAGTAGCGATCTGAAAAAGATGATAAAATGGTTCAGCGTCCTGAAGGCGAACGATGTCGAGATCAAATTATCTGAAGTCCAGGAGGATGCGTCTGCGGAAGCCGTTGCCGAAACGGTGGAAGAAGCGCCCGCCAAGGCTAAGAAGGCAAAGGCGGCGCCGGCAGCCGAAGCAGCGCCGGCGGCTGAAAAAACCGTAAAGGCTAAGAAGGCAACCGAAGAAAAAGAGGAAGCAGAAAAGCCCAAAGCGAAGAAAGCAGCGCCGAAAAAGAAGGCAGATGCCCCTGAAAAAGAAGCTGCCGACAAACCCAAAAAAGCAGCACCGAAGAAGAAAGCCTAGTTTTTCAGTCTCAAAAATTAACGGATGAATTATACAGCCGAATTAAAAAAGCCCGTGCGGCATTTTTTACCGGAGGCTTTTGTGCTGACGGATTGGAACGGCCTGGAACCGTACTTCCAGGATCTCCGGCAGCGTGTGCTGGATTCCCGCGAAGCCCTTGAAAAATGGCTGCACGATATGAGTGAGTTAGAGGCCGTGGTCAATGAAGAGGCCTGCTGGCGTCAGATCAGGATGACCTGTGACACGGAGAACAAATCGTTGGAAGAAGCCTTCACGTTTTTCTACATGGAGATCCAGCCGAAGATCCAGCCCTATGCGGACCTGCTGAACCGAAAGCTGGTGGAATGCCCCTTCACGCAGGAACTTGATCATAATCAATATTTCACCTATCTGCGCGCCACCAGGAAAAGGATCGAACTGTTCCGGGAAGAAAATATTCCGCTGCAGGCTGAGCTGAGTGTGCTGGCCCAGCAGTTCGGAGTAATCTCCGGTAAGATGACGGTAACGATGGATGGTAAGGAGTACACCTTACAACAGGCTTCGAAATATTTAGAAAACCCCGATCGCGGGATCCGGGAAGAAGCCTATCGCAAGATCCAGGAGAGAAGAATGCAGGACAAGGAGCCACTGAATGATCTTTTTTCCAAACTGATCGCCCTTCGCCACCAGACGGCCCAGAATGCAGGCTTTGCCAACTATCGCGATTATAAGTTCGAGGAGTTGGGAAGATTCGATTATACAAAGGAAGACTGTTACCGATTCCACGAGGCGGTTAAAGAATATGTCCTCCCGCTGGTCAGCCGCATCAACGAAAAAAAGAAAAAGAAGCTGGGCCTGGACTCCCTGCGCCCCTGGGATACCGATGCAGAACCCGCTGGCACAGAGCCTTTGCATCCATTCGACACTCCGGAAGAATTGATCTCAAAAACCATTTCCTGCTTTGACCAGCTGAACCCATTTTTCGGGGATTGCCTGCGGACGATGCAGAAAATGGGGCGTTTCGACCTGGAGAGCAGGAAGGGAAAAGCCCCCGGCGGTTATAACTGCCCGTTAGCAGAAACCGGAGCCCCCTTTATCTTCATGAATGCTGCCGGCCAGATGGGCGACCTGACGACGATGGTCCATGAAGGCGGACATGCGATACACTCCTTCCTGGCACATCCCCTGGAGCTAAGTGCCTTCAAGGAGTATCCCATGGAGATCGCAGAGGTAGCAAGCATGTCGATGGAATTATTCAGTATGGATCACTGGGATTTATTTTTTACTGATAAAAACGATTTAGCAAGAGCACGCCAACACCAGATGGAACGTGTTATTACGATATTCCCCTGGATCGCCACTATCGATAAGTTCCAGCACTGGATATACGAAAACCCTCAGCACTCCCTTGATGAAAGAAAGGAAAAGTGGATGGAGATTCTGCAAGAATTTTCGTCTCAAGTGATTGACTGGCAAGGGATAGAACAGTATCGTCCTTATGGCTGGCAAAGACAGTTGCATCTTTTTGAAGTTCCTTTCTACTATATAGAATATGGTATTGCACAGTTAGGTGCCATCGGTTTGTGGAAACAGTATAAGGAGAACAAACAGAATGCGTTAAACAATTACATGTCTGCGCTGAGCCTTGGCGGGACCCGTACCTTACCGCAATTATACGATGCAGCGCAGCTACGGTTCGACTTTTCGAAGGAGCACATAAAACAATTGATGGAATTTGTTAGTACGGAATTGGAGTAGAAATGTTGCTGAAAAAAAATTTAAAAATACCCGGAAAGTAGTATGCTCACCTCTTGTTCGTATGCTTTTTTCCGGCTATATTTGCAATAAGCTATAAGATAACGTACAGGTGGGGAAGCCCTCCTTCTACATAAAGAAGCTACTAATCAGAGCCTTAACCAAAAGTCCCGGTGTTTCTACATCGGGGCTTTCGTTTTGTGGAAAGCCCTGATCGCCTGTGCCGGTGCGGGACCCATGTGTTGGCGCCGCGCCTCTGTCCTTTCGGTAATCTTCTTATCTGTTGCAGGTTTTGCAAATTCCACTTACCAGCATTTCTACCTGGTCTGCAGAAAATCCCTTGGGAAGTTTTATAGAAGGAATGGTCACTTCTTCGAGACAAACCGTGCTGCCGCATGCGTTACAGATGAAGTGAACATGATCATCCCGGTGATGGCCATCCGTACAATCGTCTTTGCATAACGCATAACGTATAGAATTATCCGCAGTGGGTATACTGTGTATGAGACCCTTTTCAAGAAAGGCCTGTAGCGTTCTGTAAACTGTTACGCGATCGAATTTTTCTCCCGCCTTTTTTTCAATATCGCTATGGGAGAGTGCGCCGTCTTGTAGCAAAAACAACTCCAGGATCCTTCTGCGTCCGCTGGTTACGCTCAATTGATTTCTCTTAAGTATATCGTCTATTCTCTTTTCCATAAAGTTACCCGGGGTTGTTGTTGAATAAAGAATTGGCGAAGCGCGGTGTGGTGGCTGACTCTTTCAGCAAGGTCCTGATATCTTTTGACAACTCATCCAGTTCGTCCTTTTTCAGGCTGTCATAGATTTTCCTTACCCGACCGCCCTTGTCGACCAATGCAAGGAACTGGGTATGGATAAATTGTTCTTCAATGTTCGTACTGTTGTTCTTGGGATCATCCAGGAGATAGGAGCCGCGGGCCAGATGATAGAGACTGTCCTTACGTCCCGTAAGGAACCACCACTTATTCGGGTCGGCGCCCAGGGAATCGGCATACCGTTTCATGCGGGTAACCGTATCCGTTTCGGGGTCAACCGTATAAGACAGTATCCTGAAGTCGGGTTCGCCGGCAAATTCCGTGGATATTTTTTTGACATTGGCATTCATTTTCGGACAGATGCCTTTGCAGGTAGTGAAAAAATATTCTGCCACATATACTTTGCCGGCAAGATCCTTTTCGGTGATCTTCTTTCCCTCCTGGTTGGTAAAAGAGAAGGTCTGGACATAATTCAGAACCGGCAACGCAACGGATCCATAGCCGGGAACGAAGCGGGTAAGGGCAAAATAAAATCCGGCAAAGAGCAGGATAAAGAATACGATAATGAAGCCAAACTTTTTCTTATTCATAATTTTACACAGATTTTGACCCTTCGAAGGAAGGGAGCCCTACAAAGTTAGACTGTTCGCCCTAGACTCGAAACCGTAAAAAAAGGTTTACAAAAGATTTTGCAACAATGTTGCGTTTATCCGTACATTTGTCTTTTGTTTTTTATGATCCCGAAAATCAATTGGGATGCCCTGGGCATTACCACTTCTGTATTGTGCGCTATTCATTGTGCAGTCCTTCCCCTGGCGGTGGCGAGTCTGCCGATCCTTGGCGTGAATATCATCCATAATGCCGCCTTTGAGTTTGGAATGATCGGGTTGGCCTTTGTGATCGGATCCAGGGCCTTATGGCATGGTTACCGGGGCCATCATCGTCAGTGGGCGCCCCTCGCCCTTTTTGTTTCCGGGCTTTTGTTCCTGGTAGCCAAGCAGATATGGCATGATTACGAGTTCGGTATCCTTCCCTTTGCCGTTGTCCTGATCATCAGCGCCCATGTACTGAATTACAGGCTTAGCCGGCCGGGGGCTGCCAGCAGGATGCTGGGAGGCGCCGGGGACGCGGCCGGAAGGCCGGCGACCAGGGCTTCCGGTACGGAAGCTGCGTAACTGGCCGCAAAAGGTCCTAAATCCACTATTTTCCTTAATTAAGAACCGGGCTGTTCGGGGGATTCGTTATTTTTGTATAATAAACGGCCTTTTATGATCAAAACAGGTAATCCGGTTATCAGCATCTATACCGAAATGACACCGAATCCGGAAACGATGAAATTCGTTGCCAATAAGCTATTGTATCCCGGTAAAAGCATCGATTTTCCGGATGTGGAAAGTGCCAGACCTTCTCCCCTGGCGATCGAAGTATTCGGATTCCCCTTTATAAAGAGCGTCTTTATTGCCAGCAACTTCGTAACGCTGACGAAGACTACCGATACCGACTGGAATGATGTGATCCCGGCGATCCGGCAGTTCCTGAAGGAATACCTGGAAGAAGGCAAACCCGTCATCAATGAAGAAGATGTGGTGGTCGTCAAATCGGAAGGCAATGTCATCGATGCCGATGATGACGATGTGGTCAAACGTATCAAAGAGTTACTGGAAAATTATGTGAAGCCGGCCGTGGAAATGGACGGCGGTGCCATTCAGTTCAAGAGCTATAATGAAGGCGTCGTCAACCTGATGCTCCAGGGCTCCTGCAGTGGCTGCCCTTCCTCCATGATCACGCTGAAGGCCGGCATTGAAGGCATGATGAAGCGTATGATCCCCGAAGTCAAAGAAGTCGTGGCAGAAGCGGAATAATGAGCGTGAACCAAGTCTTCCAGCAATTCTGGAGCGATTTCCAGCATACTACCTGGTTGGAGTTTATTGCTGTCATAGCCGGTATTCTCAGTGTATGGTTCAGCCGGGCCGAGAATATCCTCGTCTATCCTACCGGCCTCGTCAATACGATTATTTATATTTACCTCAGCTTTAAATTTTCCTTGCTGGGTGAAGCCAGCGTTAATTTTTATTATACCGTCGTCAGTATCTATGGCTGGTTCCTCTGGTCAAGGAAAGATCAGCAACAAACGCATGTCCTGCAGATCACCCGCAGCACGGGCAGAGAGTGGCTGTTGCAGCTCTTGTTGTTTGGCGTCTTTTATGCTGCTGTCTTTTTCGCCCTCACTTATCTGAAAAAAGACTTTGCTCCGCAGGCGATCCCCTGGGCAGACGCCATGGCCTCGGCCACTGCTTATACCGGTATGTGGCTGATGGCGAAAAAGAAAGTGGAGAGCTGGATTTGGTGGATTGCGACAAATCTCTCTTCCATTCCGCTCTATTTTGTTAAACATTTGGTTTTTACCAGTGTTTACTACGTTATTTTGCTCCTGATGGCCATTTCCGGCCTGGTCGAATGGAGGAACAGGGTAAAAGCAAGGAGTCACTATGCCGTGTAAGAAATTTGTCGTCATCGGGCCTGAATCTACCGGTAAGAGTACGCTCTGCCAGGGGCTGGCCGATCATTTCCATACGGGCTGGGTCCGGGAATATGCCAGGGAATACCTGGAGATCCATGGGATGGATTACCGGCCTGCGGACCTGCTGACCATTGCGAAGGGGCAGTTGGCGCTGGAGGAGGCCGGGGTTGCTGCGTTGGAAAAAAATGCGCAAACGGGCGAACTCGTCCTTTTTATAGATACGGATATGTATGTCATGAAGGTCTGGAGCGAGTTTGTCTTTGGATCCTGTGATCCCTGGATCCTGGAACAGATCGTCACCCGTCATTACGATGGCTATCTCCTTTGCCGGACGGACCTGCCCTGGACCTATGATGTGCTGCGGGAGTACCCGGACGAGGGCAGCCGGGAAAAGTTATTCCATATATACCGGGATCTGTTGATCAACCAGGGTACACCCTGGGTCGAGATAGGAGGACAGTTGGATGAAAGACTGAAGGCTGCTATCGGGGCCGTGCAGAAGATGCTGGGGACGAGTGCTACTCCTGCCTGAGAATAAGGGGCGCCGTAGTTTGCTGTTTCCGGGACCATATTGCACCGGCGATGTGCGGTAGGTCTTATTGCAATAGCTTCTGGATATCGGGGTCGTCCTGCAGGTGATTCATCTGGACCAGGATCCAGGGGTATTTTTCCGCGATATGGTGGTGGATGGGGTGGATGGTAAAGACTTTGGGATTGGGCAGGCAGGCCGCAATTTTTGCAGCCTCCGTCCGGGAAAGGGTCCTGGCCGTATGGTTGTAATAAGAATGCGCCGCCGCCTCGATACCATAGATGCCCTTTCCCATCTCGCTGACATTGAGATACA
>Ga0247778_1001014_pt1 | contig 16707 bp, 25 predicted proteins | sample UWRJL049202B5_FD_179939 | JGI IMG/M metagenome (GOLD analysis project Ga0247778, IMG submission 179939) | Plant litter microbial communities from Arlington Agricultural Research Station in Wisconsin, United States - UWRJ-L049-202B-5 | ecosystem: Environmental > Terrestrial > Plant litter >... | reverse complement strand
GGGCTTTTAAGAAATGAGACTGTACGAAATCATGCAAATAAATAAAGTTCGCGGCCGAAACATTTGATACAGGCAGAAGACAGACTGGTGTAGTGGCTCTAGCAGCCCGGGACATAGGTAGTTGCTTTCAGTGTCGTCCAGAGCCACAGTGTTCCATTTGCTGGAACTGACGAAAAACGGCAGGGCAGATAGCGATGACATCCCACTAAGAGCGCCGTAGATTTAGGCACTGCATACCTGAAGATGTTGGCGATGTTCTCATTGCGATCATTGGAGCGCTCGGTGACCTTACCGCGATCTACAATCAAGACGACCCCCACTTGAGAGATCACTGTCCCGCACAGTGGAAGGAATATTTACCCGCGCGCACCTTGGACTCTTCACAAATGGCACGGGGCGGGATGGAATCAGTGGGAGACTCGAGCGGGATCTGGGCGGGATCCGTGTTATGCATAAGAGGGCTTTGGCGGACCGGGGCGCCACAAAGTTGAGCACGTCCTCTGACGGCACATTAACAGGAGCAGGGATCGGCCGGGGCTGGCAGATTGACGCCACCTACCTGGACAGGACGAATCCAAAGCGGCGTGGGCTTCTGGGCTTCTTCAACGGCCCTGCCACCAACGGATGTGGCGCAGTGGGCGAACACGAGGCGGCGCGGACGGCATCTATTTTGAGCCGAAGTTTTGCCCGAGTGCGAATGAGGATTCTTGTACCGGCGGAGGTAGAAAGCTTTCTCAAAGATACTGGCGGAGGTGGAGACTTCTTGGAAAGCCAATTGTAAAGAAGGACGGACTTCGACGGACCGTCCTGAGCCGTCTCAGCCCCAGATCAAGATCCGCTACTGTACCGTGCATGCCGGTCTCCTACTTCACTAGTGCTGACCCGCTATGCGGGACTTCGGTGACTTGGTTGATGTGCGCAAGGGATGGTCCCGCTCAGACGCTATCTGCGGCGGGCTGCCCTAAATGCGGAGACAGGGGAGACGCGGAGACAGGGAAGGGTCGGTGCTCTGAAAGGATAGGATGGTGGACTGTGTTCTAGGTTTTGGATATTCTTCATCGAGGTGTTGATCCACATAAGGAATATTCATTCGCACTTGTTGGTAGTCATTGACCCCCCTTTTTCAGCCAACACCTACAGGAAATATGAATCAGAAACCCCAAAAGCCCTTCCGAGTTGTTGTGATAGGTGGTGGAATCGCAGGGCTCACGATGAGCCATTGCCTCCAGAGAGCAGGGATCGATCACATCGTTTTGGAGGCATACTCACAAGTTGCAGCTCCAGTTGGTGCCTCCATTGGATTCTGGCCTCACGGGATGAGAATTCTAGACCAACTTGGCTGTGGAGAAGACATTTTGCGTCGAAGTGAGGCCATGGCGGAAAGTCATTGCAGGATGCCTGACGGCAAGGCTTTGTCGAGTACCACACTGTGGGATTATATTCAAGCGAGGTAAGCTCTCACATAAGAAAGCCATATCTCAAGAGCTGACGCAGGCGATAGACATGGATACGAATTTAGATCCATGGAAAGACGACTCGCACTAGAAATCATGTACGATAATCTGCCAGACAAATCGAAAATTCTTTCCGGAAAGAAAGCCACCCACGTTAGCGAAACCCAGAATGGTGTTCGGGTCACTTTAGCAGACGGAAGTCATGAGGAAGGAGATATTGTGGTTGGCTGCGATGGCGTGCGCAGCATGGTAAGGGACAAGATCTGGGAAATGGCCGATAAAGCCGCGCCAAATCTTATATCTGATCGCGAAAAGAACTGTAAGAGCATGTCCTTCCCGGAGGCAACCACATACAGCCTTCTTACTTTCTCGCGTAGCCATGAGAGTAGAGTATACCTGCATAATTGGGGTCTCTACTGCAATCCCAGCTCTCAATTCTACCTCGGACATGCATGTCACTTATGGGAAAGGCCGAACGTTCCAGATAGTAACTCAACCCGACTGCACTTGCTTTCTGATTTACCAAAAACTGGAAACACCACTCACTGGCGCAGCAGCCCTGTCAGGCACCAAGTTTACGCAACAAGACGCAGATAATGAGGCAGCCAAGCTCTCCAGCTGCGCCCTCACAGAGGACGTAACCTTTGGCGAGCTGTACAAGCATCGAATCCGAAGCCAATTGGTCAATCTAGAAGAAGTAGTTTTCGAACATTGGCATTTTGGGCGAATGGTCATGCTAGGAGATGCTGCAGTGAAGGTAAGTACTCCACTTCCAAGGCTTACTACGAGCTACGCTGACCAAGTCTTGGTAAGGTGACCCCTAACCTTGCTTTTGGCGGGAACACGGCGATTGAAGGCGCAGTTACGCTCTGCAACAGTCTTGTCAAAGCTCTTGATGCGTCTGCGACTCGTCCGCTCAGCCAGTCGACGCTATCAGGAGTTTTCCAGGAGTACCAGGAAAAGCACAAAAAGCGTGTGAGGAATATATTCACCGCATCTTATTATTACACCCGCATGCAATCCTGGGATAATGTTATCATGCGCTTCATAGCAAAGTATATTGCACCGTGGATGGGGGACAAGCTCGTGGCTGACTTCACAGCTACACTGGTAAAACCTGGGAGCAAATTGGACTACGTGACAGTTCCGAGGCATGCGAAGGGCACACGCGCCTTTGATGATGAATTAGCAGTATCCTAATCTTGTATTTTTAATATCAAATTTAGAGTTTACAAGGAATACAACATTTTGTAGCCCGATTCCGCCCCACAACGTGATTCGTTCCTTCCATTCAGATCTACAAGAACCATGTTGCATCCAGGTTCTGCATATGTAGGAACATTAAATTTGCAATCATTACTAATCACGTTATTGTACGTACATGATGAATTCGCGCAGTTTCGCAAGTTTTATCATTAGTCCTCCTGGGGAGCTAGCGGACTCCTCCAGCTCCTCTGCCTCCTCTCGCCACTAGTGTAGTAACAAATTTTTGAAACGTTAACATGTGTATATCCTCGCCTGGATTTCAGTACTTTGGCCCTATAATAACATTTCAGAAATTTACCATCAATTATGGAATTTTAAAAAAGATCTGAATTGATGATGTGTACGCCAAAAATGCTCAGCGGCGGGGGGATTCTTGTGCGCCACGTGTATGTAGCATGCAGAAGTACAAGGTCAGCAGCCACTCCACCGGTGGTCGGGATCCGATGCGTGGTCTTATATTGGACACAGGTCTATCGAAGCTGCACGAGTTAGGTCACAAGTGCAGAAGGGAATTCTGGTAAGAGAAGAGCTGGTGAGGGTGCAGCCCCTGTCCACGAGGCCCCGCTATAATGAGTCAAGTAAGTAAGTACGACAATACGAGTGAATGGCTAACACTCCATCCGTGCCCCAAGAGTCTACGGAGGTCGCGGTACGAAATTCCAGAACTACAGGGTGTCCACGTTGTTTGATCCCTCAATTGGCGCAAAGCTCCCTGAAATTTGGCAGCGCTACAACCGCCTGTGGGTTGGAGCTTCAGGGAGTGAGCACTAATGGGGAAGCAATCACAACACTGAGGGGTCGTCGTCTAGCGAGCCAATCCCTGAAAATATCGTGGGGTTCAAGGACGTGATCCTGCAGGCCTTATCATTCCATCCAAAACGTGGATGCCATGAGGTCTTGGTACCTTTTGCCAATACGCGCCTTCGTCGATCTCAACAAGTAAGATGAAAATGCTCGCTTTTCAAAGACAGATTCCAATATTCATTTCTCGGGGACCTCGGATTACAACCTGGTTTATCAACTCGTAATGCCCTTGATATGGACATAATTTGCTCCAAACAATCTGCAGACGTAAAGATAAACGGAGCATTTCAAAGCACATCTAATCACAACCCCATAACCTTCGGCCTGACACTCGTAAGGATAGGTCTTGCTAAGCCAACCATTTTACATTGTGTATCTATCTGACTATAGCAGTAGCCTATCTGACTACAGCAGTAGCTTTCTGATAAGACGGAAGAACTACCGCCGGGAGAAACAAGTTCCCGTCCGTCTATCTACAGCAGTGGAATCCTTCAGAGCTTGGAAGGCCGGTAGAGGCAGCTGTTTAAACATCGTCATGGCACTAGCATGGGATGTCCCGCTGCCCTGCCTGCGGCACGGCAACATGTAGCTTATTTACTTTTTTAGGCTAGACGATACAAGGCTACCCTTGGATTATGTAAAGTTACGTGAGAGGCTGAAGCACGTCAAATTGGCCACCTCGTGGGATACAGAGATTTGACATTCAAAGAATCCTCGAAGTCGCATGTATAATCCCTGTCTAAGCTTGGCAACGTTGGACATCTTCTACCCATGCACTAGATCGGACTGTTTTGTTGTTCGCGCTGCAGCCAATCGGCGACATACGCCAACGAGGCGCAGACGCGTGCCAGAAATATTTGGGGCGGCACAACTAGCCTGCACTGTGCTACTCCAGATGCAGCATCCAGCCCGGCTGAACCTGCATGGAGTACAATGGAATATCACTGTGCTTGTGCTGTATTAACTACTGTATGTAGTAAGGAAGTAACAAAGAGGCGTTCTGAGGGTCGTCACTGGCCTGTCCTTCGTACGTACGAAGTCCAAGACAGAGATGATGATACAGTAGGGATCTGCCAAGCTTTCAGGCGGTTGGCGGCACAGCTGTGGAGATAAGACACACCAAAAATCCTATACTATATTTCGGATAACACAACACCTATCGCCATCGCTGAAATATCGAGTCATTCATGCGTGCGTAGCTTTGTAATACCAGGAATGATATCCTGTGATCAAGGATATGGCTTCTACTTCTGTGTCTCCGCTCAATCACCAGCTGCAGGCAAACTCACGATGGTCGAGAGACGGTTCTACCGGTAACATCAATCTTACACAGGCTCAAGCCACCGCTTCAGCTGGCTCGTCGAAACCTCCCAGTCCTCGCGCACAGCAGAGCAACGCTATATCACGACACAATCGCCATCAGTCTAACGAGAACGGCCATTCTTCAAATGCTAACACTACTACCGGTACCTATCGATCCCGCAAGGTGGCCTGTGATGTCTGCAGAGAGCGCAAAGCACGTTGTGACCGCAACCAGCCTTGCTGCGGCAGATGCTCCCGACTAGGGAATAAATGCAAATATTCACCTCCGGAGAGGCAAGAAACGGGGAAAATTGACGTCGCGCAGGCGCTGGAGACTCTCAACTCACGGCTAGGCATGTTCAAACCCATTCCTGTCTGCGCTCTCTGATCAAAGATGACGACGGCTAACTCGCACCACGATGTAGCACAAGCCGAAGCCAAGCTTGCCGTGCAACACCAACAGCCGCAGACGGACGTAAACCAAGCAGCTGCTTGGCCAGACCCTTTCCCACGTCTTGATTTCGACTTCAACTTTTCGCAGCCGAACACAAGCGGGGTAGACAATGGGGTGATGATTTGCTCTGTCGGACCAGACGAGAGCCTGAATCCGTTTGCCAACATAAACTTCCACGACTCAATGGTTGCACAGGCGATGAATGATACGGAATGGTGAGACTCTGTGACGTTCGTGTGGGGTAAAGACCTATACTGACGCTATATTACGCTAGGCAAAACTGCACGATCGACGCGGATATCGACATGACTGGATCCTCAAAACATCCTAGTTCAAGCTCTTCGTGGGAACCAAGCTTGCTTGGTAACACTCAAATTACTACAACTGACCCTAGAGAGCCATGCTCGCTAGACGTAATGCTGATACTGTAAGCTGGATTCCCACCTGACATGGATGCTTTCTCTAATATACATGTTCTTAGTTTCGAACACTATTTCGATATTCTACATCCTTTAATTCCCATTCTGGACCGTGATCGCTTCACCCGAGCACTAAACGACCCTTCTAGACAATGCTCTCTCCAGTTCAAGAGCCTCACATATGCCGTTGCCATGCTTGGCGCTTCTGTGTCAGAGAAACATACCTATTTAGAAGAGGAGCTCTATTCCTGCTCGCGTGCCTACCTGGAAATGACCGAGACCCAGGATGAAGGAGCCAGCTTTTGGACACTGGAAGCACTCCAAACTTGTGTTCTAACAATTTGGTACGAATTCAAAGGGACAGGATTTGCAAGGGCATGGATGAGCCTTGGTCGAGCGGTTAGACTTGGAAAAATGGTTGGACTGCATAGAATGGACCGGAATGAGGTAGTAAATGAAGCGTCTAGTTTTCAGCTGCCGCTCCCCGCCACGGAAGATCAAGCCGAGCTAGAAGAGAGGAGGAGGACGTTTTGGGTGCTCTTCATTTTCGATGCTTACGCTAGTGTAAGAACGAATTCCCCAATGTCGATTTGCGAGTCCGAGGTACGTTCCTGCATTTTTAATTTCCTTTCTAATGATATCTCCGCCACCTCACCTCCCCCAGCCTCTAATTGCTGCGTATCTTACTTTTTCATCCAGATATCCATCGCATTACCAGCTGCCAGCTTTCCACGGGGAACTGACTCTCCAATCCTGATGCCATTCCTTCAGAATTCATCAAATATCACGGAGAACCACATCTTATCCCCTTTTGCCGGCATAGTCCTGATGGTCTCTCTTCACTCTCGCTGCCTCCGCCACTTCGAAGCCTCCAAAGCGCAAGACATTTCAGGCGATCAAGCCTACCCTTTCTGGGTGCAACATTACAGTCTCGACAAGAAACTCCACGAATGTGAGAACGACCTCATGAGGCACATGACTCCGGAGACGCTAAAAAATGAGCCTCTTGCGCTTTCCCTCCGGTTGAACTTGTGCTCTGTCGGGATCACATTGCATGAGATAGCGATTGCTAAAGCACGCAGAGAGAACCTCCCAATGAGCTTGGTTACGGAGAGTGAGAATCGACTCGTTGCAGCAGCGAGCCAGATGGTCGATGATCTGAGGATTGTGCCACATATGGATGCCAAGAGGGTAAGTGTCTAAACAGAAGCCCTATATCAATGTCTCTTGAGACTAATCCAATATTCATATAGTTCAAAATGTGGCAGCATACAAGCACATTCCTCATGTGGCCGCTCTCAAAAGCAGCAGAAGTTCTCATGAATCAGATCAAGGCCTCCCATGGAGACGTCGAGAATACCATTGCATCGCTCCAGCTGGTACGGAATGTGATGGGTGATTTTAGAGACCCGAGTGGGCATTGGAGGGGCGTCATGAATGAGGTTACACTGCTTCTTGCGGAAATGAGAAACGGGCCTCGGAAGAGAAAGATGGGGAGAGCGTCTACTGTTTCTTCGAAAGACGGCACTATAGAGCATTAAATGGACATGCGGCGGCTAATAGGATTATAGGCGTGCGGGTAAAAATCAGGATATTTTGGCGTAGATTTCAAGGAGCGGTCTGTCTCTTTATCTGCTGATATACGATATATGAATACCAATCTTATATTAACGAGGCCTTCTCTGCGGACTACATACTTAAGTCCTGCTGACCATTTATTTTCTTTCATAAGCTATTATGCTGTCAGTTCAATATCGAAGTGAACTATTGATGTCTACTAGGAGACATCTGTCCCGCGGTCGGCGCGGTAGCCACAAACCCCACACTGTGACCCCAGCAGCAATGACCACGCAAGATTTCAAATACATGAAGTGTATGCAGGGTCTTACTGTGGGGCAAAACAGGATCATATAAAAAAGCCTAGTCAAAACCAACTACAGGTACCAGAGAAGTTGGAGTCCGAGAGAATTGTGACTTGCATCCGACTCCGACTCCGACTCCGATTTCATGATTCCAGACCAAGAGATACGAGTCAGCTTTTTTGATTGGCAAAAATTTGATGTCAAAAGTCTTGGTTATTATGCAATCGACCGGGGCCAAGAATTTCTTGGTATCGGTGTGGCCGACCGGGTCAAATTCCGTCTTGGGAAATCTTGCATGTTACTCCCGGTGGTGTTACTGACCTGTGGAACAAATTCTCAAAAACCTTCTGTCAGATCCACCTAAAGAGTCCCTTGACTCTTCAAACTTAAGTTTAACATTTACAATTTTAATCACTTTAAAACATAGTGGAGCTTTCCAAAATAAGCAAGAGAGACTGTCAAAATATATCCGTTTATTGCTACTTTCCAAACAGCTACAAACTCTGAGCTTATGACTCTGCAAGGGAAACCCTGCCTAGCATGCAATTTTCATGAGGATCCCCTTTTAGCCTCCTCATTCTACATTTAAGTGATTTACAAAACTGTCCAAGCATTACCAGTATGTTGTTCCTTCGACATCCCGGCATCGATAAATGGATGCTGGGCACCGGTGTTGACAGGTGTGTTGACAGCAGAGGCCAAGTTCATCTCCCTTGGTACACCGATCTCTGACCAAGCTGGCTTGCTTTTGCCATTGATCTTTCCATCCTGTTCGAGCAGTCCATCGACACGTGTAAGAACCATGCGTTGGAACTCGGAATAGCCTTCGGGTATCAGACGTTAGCAGGTTCAAAATGATAGGGAGAGCAGCGTTGGGCAGAGAAATAGAGGAAAAGATGACTCACGGTGCATACCGCCGGAATGGCAGCCATACAAGTTCCAGGAGATTTGAGTTTGATTCTTGGAGATGAAGTCCGTTTTCATGGAGATAAATTCGCCAGCAAACATGCCAGGTACCTCATGGAATTTGAGTGGCACTACTGGAGTTAGCCACGATCAGAGAAAGAGCAAATATCAAAAGCGTACCATTTGCTACTTTAAAAGCCCACAGGAATGTTCCATCAGCGGCGAGTTCATAGCGTGTCAACTGAAAAGGATATTAATATTGGAAATCCTTGAATGAGAAAAGGAGGGGAGTCGTACTTCTTCCAGCCACTCATACATCCCGACATCGATAGCAATGACCGTCAAACGAGTAGATCCGACTTCATTATCTGGGCCAGTGGGGTCTACTACTTTCTGTGGTACCCAATCCAAATTGTAGACTAAATTTCATATTGTCAGCTACAGAAAGGCTCTGAAATAATGAAATAGTGAAAAGTGTTATCTTACAATCCCCAACCAGCTCCCGAACATCGAAAGCATTGGCACCAAGAGTGATATACGTCGTTGCGGTCATGTAATCAGTCCCCTCAGGGCATTTGCATGGCTGCTCAGAGGTTTCAGAGCAAGCTGACAAAGTCCGGGGTGCTGCGACCGCGTTTGCTATGAGAGCAGCGGAGGTAAGTACGTTGAGAAGCATTTCGCCGATTTGACTTTTCAATAAAAGGTATTTGGAGACCGTTGAATAGTTTCTGGGAAAAAATGCACCGATACAGCGAAAAAGGGTATATGGAGAAGCGATGTATATGTACAATCTCTCATGCAGCTTGAAAAGGTATAGTGACAAATGAGTGGAGTAGTGGAATTCAGATCCCGCCGGGCGGAGAAGTCATCAATGTCAATCGGGCTCGGGCGGACCGTTCAGGTCCAAACAGCGAATCAGAAGACACCAAATCCACAAGCCACTAGGGTTGTTGCAGGAGACTACGTCCGTAATCAGCCGCCATGGTACCTTGTCTTTCCGCTCCGTTGGTACAGTTGTTATGGGTCAATAGCTTCCTCATCCCTGTTTCCACTCTCTAAGCATGCAAGTCCCTTGTGTTCACATTTAGAATCTCTGGTGAAGTAGGCTTCAAAACCCACAGAGGTGTTCACGGGTACAACGCAGTTTGGGGCGAGGACGTTTATGATATGGAATACCCATAAATATTCATTGTTGATCTATAAAAGAAAAGGCTTCAGACCTGATATAATCTAACTCCGATTTCCTCGTATCGTGATCAAAATTCTGCGTAGGGGTGATTTCTAGTCCCATTTTGGCTGTGCACCTAAAATCGAGACCCCTGAAGAAACTGGGAGTATAAACTAGCACGCAAAGTATGACGAATATGGAAGATTATGCAGTCAAGGCTCTCATTTGTCCTATCTTGGATATTGCTCTAACCGGCACAACATGGACTTCGCCGAACCTCCGCATTCTTTTCAGAAAGTCTTCTATTCCATCCCAGTACCTGGACTAACTTTGGATACTCTCAACTGAACAACGAAAGCGCCATCAATGATAGCAAATCGCTGAGACGCAGCCCAGATGTTCTGCTCGAGGAACTTGTAGTCAGGGTGCCCAGTCTCAAAAGAGACAGTTTCAACTGCACAAAAATCAGTAACCAGTATTTGGGGATATGCTCAAAATGGGTTGCATACTGCCGTAGCCGAATGGGCTAGTGCTTGCATCCGGGGCGCCAAAGAGCAGCCCCTGAATAGTCTCGGTTAACTTAGTGAGGCCTGCGAGCTTCACGGAAACCGCAACATCGTTGGAATCCTTGGCAATGGCATTCACATTAAATCTCGCATGGCTTTTATCGGCATCAATATAGAAGAAGTCTTGACCGGTAAAAACTTCGAGCTCGAACTGTTTTTCAAATGAGGGGACAGACTTTATGACGCCGGCGTTGAAGGGCTGCATAGATTGTCAGAAGTCTTGAAAATTCTGTTCAAGAATCTGTAACATACCACGGCAGCGAGGGTGGAGCCGGTGAAGACATCCCCTGTCTTTAAGTTAGTCGTCTTGCAGGATGGGAAAAATTAATGTTCTGACTTACCAACCATGTATTTTCCGCTGATTTGCACCTGGATGGTAAATGCGGGTTCCACAGTGGGAAAGGACTCTGTTGCGATGGAACCCATTTTTGACTTAGGTGTAATTGAGGAACGGGATCGTTTTTCGGTAGGTGTAGTGGATATTGGGGTTGGTGATCGTCTGACAATGGAGAGTGTTGCTGATCGAATATATTGGAGAAATCCAGAGAAGATATTCATTCTTGTTATTGCGAATTACATCACATATATTCCTACATATCCGGAGATCAAATACAATTCGTGTCGGACGACATGGATCGTTGGAATCGTGATACGTCCGTATTTTTCGACGCCGTGTTGTTAAGCCGGAGCGTGATACCGCCCAGGAGCATCATTTTTGAATATTGGGGCGGGCCGGGCATGCACTGACCTACCTAGGAAAAGCGGATCAATCCTGCTAGCGTAAGCTCTACTGATATTTGTCTCTCAGCCTGGCGGAATCCCTTGGCGTAGGCCACTTTGGCGTTTCTCAGTAGTCATCTCGGCTACCGCCGCTCTTTTAGGTCCAAGGGGTCTGTCGTGCATGAGAAATACCCCTGAAGTTGAGGAATCGCCCGCCCTTGATCGGAATAGGCTAAGCGGCATGCACGAACGGGGTAGACCGGAGTGGGAATCCGCCCCCTGTCACCTTGGCGACCCCGCTGCAGCAGGATTTTTGGAGTTCAAACTGCAATTATATATTTTTGAACCTGGGCAGAAAAATCTGAGAGTGGTCTGAAGGTCCTACAAATCAAGACCATCTCCTCGGTACGATGTTCTTGAGTAGCCGACCGTATTTATCGTTCGTCAAATCCAAGAAAAGAAGTACGCGGAAACTTTTCTGTGACGTTGCGAGAAGCCGTTTTTAACATAGGCAGCAAAGAAGAAAATCATGATTAGAACCTTTTTTTGGTTATTATCATGCCTATCTAGTAAGAATCCAATCCAATCGCCCCCACACCTGCTCGAAGTGCCTTGTCCGAAATCCCCGGGACCATATTCATCATTTCCATGTACATGTGCAAATTGCGACTTTCCCCCTGAAATATATACGGGTTATCATTCATGCTTTCTCTCCAGCTAGTGTTTCTGGCGGGGCAGTTCCGCCCTCCATATACAACTTTTCTCTCTACGTAAAATGATTAGCGGATGACTTTCAAAGCTAAAGTTCAAAACTAAAAAAGTAACTTACCCCCAAGAACAGCGACAAAACAAAACTCAAAGCCATTCCGGCGATCAACAGTGCCCAAACTCCGCTCATAGACTTTATGATTTGCGCGACAACTTCTGTCTGCACACTCGGGGATAGAGACATGAAAGCGGGGCTACTCGTTCCCGCGATAATTTCGAAAACCTCGCCTCTCGAAGTGCCGGGAACAGAGCTCATGATGTTCTTGATCGCCGTATTCTGGTAAATCGTTCCAGCAACAGCAAGGAAAAAGACAATTCCAAGATCTTGAGCAACGCTCATAAATCCAACTGCATTGCTGAGGTCGTCAACTGGAACTAGAGCTTGCACGACTGCGAAACTGGATGCGAGGTAGGTTCCGGCTCCAACACCCATAAGTACCGTATAGCCGTAGATCTTAGCTGGTGCAGTATCTGGATTGATTGTATCTGGAGAAGGTGAGCTTAAAGTCGAAATTAGTGGCGGGGAAAAGACTAACACATCAAGGATGCGCCGATGACGACCAAGGCGCTGCCACCAACATACCACGGCATATAGTAACCGAATTTAGGCATGAGAACTCCATTGACGATTGAGAAAGTGACAATCATAAAGATAAAGGGTAGAAGCCTAACTGCAGCTTGAATAGCGTTGTCCCCTTTGGTGAATTGAAAATATAGTGGGATGAAGTATGCAGTTGTCTTTGAAAGTTAGAAAACTATGGAGTGTGCGATTTGGAATATGACTTACAAGCATGACACCTGAGACGAGAAAAAGTTGTAGTTGCAAATTCACAAGAACGTGACGCCTGAGAAAATGCGCCGGATACATACGATTTTCCTTGGTAACACCGGGGTGATAGATTGTGGTGAGGGTAAGCGCGATTAGTGAGACACCCGTCATGACCCATAATGCGATTTCCGACCCTGAATCGAAAGCGTAAACGGTGCCACCGAAGTTGACTGCCATGGTGAAGCATGTAGTTCCACCGAAGAAAATTGCGAGTGAAATCCAGTCCATCATCTTCAATTTATCCTTGAGTGGGGTGGTGGGTCTTAGCCCAACACTGGGAAGAAGGAAGAGATAGGCTGGAGCAAAAATGGCACCGATGACGAGATTGATATAAAAGGCCTAAGGACATATTAGCGGTTATCTCGGAGTAGGCGGTTTAAGGCTTACCCATCGCCAAGTAGCATTGCTGTGCGCAAAAGCACCTCCGACAACCGGTCCCAAGACCGTCCCCGCACCCCAGACAACAGCGACGCCAGCCATATACATAGGTCTCTCCAAAGTCGAAGTTGTGACGGCGATGTAGGTTAGAGTTCCAGAATACATCCCCGCTCCGCCAACACCACCGATTACCCGGCCCACAATCAAGGCATTCATCGTAGGTGCCGCGGCACAAAGTGCGCTTCCTACCTCGAAGAGGATAACAGTCGATATGTACAGCCATTTGATGTTGAAAATGCCGTATGCTTTTCCCCACGGCAGAATTGAAATACCACCAAGTGCAAATGCGACTCCGAGCCAAGGTAGTTGTTCGATAGCGTTGAAACGATTGAGGATTGCTGGTTGTACATCGGCCATGACAGTATTATCTAGGGCAAACAGGAAGGTGGATGAAAGGATAGAGGCGTAAGCGATGGCCCACTATGAGATTGTTAGTATGCGAACAATTTAACCTTAGATGCGCGTACTTTGATTCCATGAATCTGGCGCGGAGAAGGCTCTGCATCCTTCTTGGTCTCGGAACCTTCATTTGACAATGTGCCTGTCTGGTCGATGTCTGATTCGTCTAGTTTTTTGGAGTCTAAGACGGCATCTGGCCGTTGATGCGGCGAGGCGTGGTTGACAGGGTTGCTTTCCATTATGGATTTGTATTGGTGTATTGCGAGTCTTTTACGAAGCTTTGAATGAAAGCTTTATGAACGAAGCAGGAACTTTTGGAAATGAACAGGTACAAGGTGTGAAGTAGAAACTCGTCCGGCCTCAGCTTTGTAATAATCGCCGAAAGATCGGCATTAAGTGAGTTGTCTGAGGTGTTTCGGCAGTCAATTACGCCCGTAAAGAATATTTGAATCTGAGAGTGAGTGCCGTAGATCTGGTGGAAGTACTGCTGCGGGTGTGGGGAATGTTGGTTGCTAGAGCACTAGCGTCTCCGTACTCCCCGCCCCCTGTCGGTCTCGCTACCCCTATTCTCGCCAGCAAATCACCTGTCTGCAACGAACCCGGCGGAGAAACACATGACCGCCGCATGACTTGGCTCAATTGAATAGAAATCTGCTTGTGTCCCGGCTTTGGGGGTTTCGGATGCAGCGGAATATGACGGACTTCACTCTGGATCATGTCCACTTTTAAATCTCAATTCCGTCCCGGTACAAAAGTTTGGGGCCCGCGTACGGGTACCTGACTCCAATCTAGTAGCAGTGCTGTAAGGATCTAATACTGAAATCCACAAATGATCTCTACCACCAACATTCAATCCAAGCACGAATTTTAATGGGTCTCGTGTGTTGATTTTTGTTGCAGCTTGTTTTTCTCGTCACTTCGTTTCTTCTTTGCATCACTACATCGCGGCCGATCGATTGAATGGGACCTCAGGAGCGCTGGCTCTGAAGGTGTTCTTTCACACCTGTCTTTTAGGTTAGCGGCGAGACATGACTTTTGATTCATCAAACTTGGAGTACTGCCCCTTACTTCTTCAAGATAGTAATAGGGGAAGGTATTACGATAGCTTCACTGAAGTCCCAAGGAAGTCTGTTAAGTACGATGTTCGAGAAGTGGCGACTGCAAGAACTTTGAAAGACGGTTGGGAGCAGATGAATAGCTTATATCCCTATGTAAACCATAGTGGATATCTTGAAGCAGACGATGGATCAACTGTAACTGAATCCTCTCAAAGTCTGGATAGCACCCAGTCATCAACACCCAATAATGAAGAAGAGATCTCCTACTGTGCGGTAAGATTACTCCAGCTACGATATATATAGGTGTAGACTGATACCTCAATAAGCTTCCTGGGATCCTGGCGCCAGCTGATCCTGCCGAAACCCGACATAAACCTTCGTTGATGGATTGGAACGCTCTACGTAGGCCTTTTGGGTCATGGTAAGTATTATTTTGCCGATCAATGGACTTTTGATACTGATAAATGACAATTGTGTAGTATAGGGCGTTCGAAATTCAAATTCAGTAAATTCAAGCAGGGGATAAAAGTATGGATACTTGTCGCACTTGTTGGTTGTCTATCAGCTCTCATGGCCTTTGTGATTGACAACCTGCAAGCCATTTTGTTTGATGTCAAGTATGGCTTCTGTTCAGGTAATGTTTCTCGAGATGAACGTATTAGCTGTAGTATACTGATTGAATGCAGATACGTGGTATTTCAACAAGCGGAAATGTTGCTCCGGCTGTAAGAGTCTCTCAGTTTCTGCGTTCCGACGCCTCAATTTCCCTGCCCAAGTCTTAACTAACTCATAACTCACAGTTGGTGATTGCGCTGCATGGCAGGGGTGGTCTTCACTATTTCAATCTGGCCCCTCAACTTCAACCAGTTTGGACATCTTCATTTATGTATCACTCGTCCTCACACTATCATGTGCCGCATGCGCTTTCACCTTACTTTCTCGTAGGAAGGCAGCTGATGCAGAAAGAGAGATTAGCTCTGGCCAGGCTAGCACCTCAAACAAAACTCACAGCACTTTCATCCCAGCAGCCGGTAGCGGCGTCCGAGAAATCAAATTGATCATCAATGGGTTTTGGCTCGAAGGCTACTTAAGCGGCAATACTGTCTTGGTTAAATCCGCAGCCATGATCTTAAGTACAGCGTCGGGGCTTAGCATCGGAAAAGAAGGCCCATTCATACACCTTGGGACCGGCATCAGTGCTTGGATTGCGAAAATGTTCCACATCAACAAAGCAGAAGTAAGGCAGCTTTTGCTCTGCGCAGGAGCGGCTTCGGGTCTCGCTGTTGCATTTGGAGCACCGATTAGTGGTGTTGTTTTCGTGCTTGAAGAACTAAGGTATGTCTGCTTGGGCTTTAAGGTCCTGCTACTAACAATTGATTAGCAGTATCTCGACACCAAAGCATCTCATGTTGATTCTATTTAGCTCTATTGTATGTCTTTCCTCGGCTTTTGTTGAACAATTTTTTGACTTAAGAGTACAGGTTTCAAGTCTATGTCTAATGCTTCTGGAACCATTTGGGAACCGAATGCCGGTGTTGATCGATGTTCGTTACACATCAGACTGGAAGCTATTCGAACTTATCGCATTCGTCCTCTTAGGAGTATTAGGTGGAGTTTTGGGTGCGCTCTTTATCAAAGCATGCAGATTCTGGGCTGGAACATATCGGCACCTTCCAATGATCAATCGATATCCCATGATGGATATCATTATTATCGCTCTACTCACTGGCCTTTCCTCTTACTGGAACAAGTATACAAAACTTGGCGATAGCGAGCTACTTTCCAACTTAGCAGCAACTTGCAATAGCGGGGCGACATCATTTTTGGGACTCGGAAACTGCGGCTCAAAGGAACCATTGTCCGCTCTGCTCGGTCCCTTGGCTATAGCCTTAGCGGTGAAAGGATTACTGACCATCGTATCACTTGGTCTTTGCGTCCCAGCAGGAATTTATGTTCCTTCAATGGCGATGGGTGCGCTAGTTGGAAAGATTGTCGGGCATAGTGTTGAAGCGCTTTCGGGGAAATTGTCAATAATTGCTTCTTGTCCTACGGAGGCGGGGGTCTCGTGCGTCAACCCCGAAGCTTATGCCCTCATCGGTGCAGGAGCAATGATGTGCGGTGTCACGCGGCTTCCTGTTACTCTCACCATAATCCTGTTCGAGCTTACTGGTAGCCTAAATTACGTGGCATGCTTCTGCGTCGCAATCTTCGTCGCAAAATGGTCTGCTGATTGTGTTGAACCATGCAATATCTATGTAAGTCTATTTTCCTTCCAGTCTTGTGTTCCATAGATC
>Ga0247778_1001013_pt1 | contig 16712 bp, 12 predicted proteins | sample UWRJL049202B5_FD_179939 | JGI IMG/M metagenome (GOLD analysis project Ga0247778, IMG submission 179939) | Plant litter microbial communities from Arlington Agricultural Research Station in Wisconsin, United States - UWRJ-L049-202B-5 | ecosystem: Environmental > Terrestrial > Plant litter >... | reverse complement strand
TTGACCAGTATCAACTCATCTTTCGACAGCTTGAATCTGTCAAAGGCATCCTTGGTAAAGAACAATCCAAAAACATCCGCCGTGATCGGGTAACCCGCCTGCTGACGCGCGCCATCCCGGTCCGAGCCCCAGATGATCATCTTTCCATCCATGGCCCATTTTGGCCCAACATTATCATAACCACTGAGTGTGAGATCGATAACCGGCGATTTTCCATCCGCCGCAACCAGGCCTACACCCGGGGTCTGTACTCTTTCCGGGGGTCCGTAGGTCACCAGGAACCATTTGCCGTCCGGCGACCATTGATAATACTGGTCTCCATCGGCATAGGAATAATTTTTATCCGCAGGAAGGATGATACGCGACTGTCTGCTGGCCAGATTAACCACTTTCAGGATCGTCCGGTCTTCCAAATAGGCCACTTCCTTTCCATCGGGGGAATAGGCAGGCTGGAATTCTTCAGCAGGCGTGGCGATCACCGTCTCTTCCTTCAGCAGCGTGCTCGCATAAAAATAAGGTTCTTCTTTACGGATGATCGTCTGCGTATAGAGATTCCAGTTACTGTTCTTCTCACCGGCATAGAGCAGGGACCGGCCGTCGGGGCTGAAGCTGACACTGCGTTCCTGCCAGGGCGTATTCGTGATCCGTTTCGTGATCCCCCCGGTGACACTGGTGACAAATATCTCACCCCTGAATACAAAGGCAATTTCCTTCCCGTTGGGAGACACTCTCAATTCCGTCACGCCGCCATTTACAGGTAGTATCTTTTCAAGGACCGACCGGCCGTCCTCGGCAATACGCACGGATACCTGCAGAGGTTCCCCGGATGGTTTTTTCGTATAGATCTTCCCGTCATAGCCAAAACAGAGGGTATTGTCATTGGCCCTGGTGAGGAATCGCACCGGGTCCTTGCTGAAATGGGTGAGGGCGGTAGCATGATTGGGGTCCCCCAACGTACTCATATATATATTAAGAGAACCACTCTGTTCACTCAGATAATAAAATTCCTGGTCGTTCCCTCCAAAGACCGGGTTGCGGTCCTCCCCCTTGAAACTCGTGAGACGGGTATACTTACTCCCTTTCAGATCGTAGACCCAGATATCCCGGGCTATGGCAGAGGTATGATGCTTCCGCCATTCGCTCTCATAGCCTTTCAGATCCTCATAAAGTATTTTATCGCCATTTGTATTCATTGTTGCCGACAAAGCGGGCACAGGCAACATTTGCGCAACGCGCCCTCCCTGCAGGGGCACGCTGTAGAGCTCAGACATCAGGCTCAGGGGGAACTGCGCATTGGTCACCAGGTCCTGGCGGGTGGAGGAAAAGATCACCCTTGTATCGTCCCCGGAAAAGCTGCTGGGAATCTCCTTCGCAGCGTGATAGGTCAGCCGCCTGGACTCTCCGCCGGTAGCCGGCATTACAAAAACATCAAAATTTCCGTACCGGTCGGAGGCAAAGGCTATCGACTTCCCGTCATGCGACCATACCGGGGAGAACTCATAAGATTCGCTGATTGTCAGTGGGATAGCGGTCCCACCCGTAGCAGGGACTTTGTAAATATCGCCTTTATAACTAAAAAGGATCGTCTGGCCATCCGGAGAAATGGCCGGGTAACGCATCCAGAGAGGGTTATCTTGTCCGATGGCCGCCAGGGACAGGCACCAAACAGTGACAGCAGTTAGTATTTTCTTCATATAGCAATTTATAAAAAATATTTTCCCTTCAGAAATTCGTTGGTTATCATGTGAAAAAATAGCCAAAATCCTTTACCAGTGGGCATTTCAGGGTGTCGAACGGCGCGTTGACATAATAAAAACGACTAAAATACGGCTTGAATGGCGAAAAGATCCTCTCTATATTTGTGGTACAATCTGATTATTGCTTCCCGCCTCTGCATAGATTGCCTGCTCTCTTCCGATTCTCTTGCCGCCTCGATCACCTTGCCGCCACCGTCTTCTTTTGCATCTGCCGAAAATTCATTCTAACATCTTTGCCTCTATTCGTCTTTCGTCCTGCTGCCGAATATTAAATGTTACTTCTTTCCATTGCCTGCCGCCGATCGCTGCCTCCAACTTTGCATGCCTCTGTAACCTTTTTTGTTAACCCATTTTTTAACCACGTAAAGAAAAAACTGAAATATTATGAAAGCAAATCTCTTTAACACCCGAACAACAAAAGTATTCGGCGCAGCAGTACTCGCTATCGCATTATTCGTCAGCAACCCTATAACCAGCCTGGCAAACGGTGGCAAGGGCGGCGATAAGAAAGTTTCCAGCCTTACCGACCAACAGGTCTCTGTCCAGTACGTTGGCAATTCTGAGAACAACATCGTATTCCGCGTGGAATTTGAAAACCCCACGACCGAGAAATTCTGGCTGATCATCAAGAACGACGCCGGCGATGTGATCTATCGCAAACAGTTCAGCGACGCACATTTTGCAAAATCCGTTTTTTTCCAGAACGACGAGTCCTCTGATATCCACCCTACCTTTATCATCCGCAATGGCGAAAAAGAAGTGGTCCGTCAGTTTGCCGTCAACAAGACCCTGACTGAAAACACAGTAGTAACACGTCTCTAACATATTAATAAATAAAATATCCTACTCCTTCCGGGATATTTTATTTCCGTTACCCGTCATGCGAAAAATATGTTAAAATACTGTGCCAGCAAGACTTTCAGAAGACAAATCAACAGTTTGACGTAATAAAAAAGGATAAAATCAGGCTTGTGAACGCATATTTTAGGTTCTACCTTTGTCTTACAATTCCGATGATTGCTTCCCGCCTTTAGTTACTCCTCGATTGCCTGCCCCCAAATTTTGTAAAAGATAAAATAAATATAATATGAACTCCAATTCCATTAGCACCCGTGTAGTAAAGGCCCTCTCCGTAGCAGCAGTGGCAGTAGTATTAGTAGTCAGCAATCCCCTTGGCACGCTCGCAAATGGCGGTCATGAGAAGAAGTTAGGCCTGAACGAAGAACAGGTATCTGTTCAGTACGTAGGTTCTAATGACAACAGTGTGGTCTTCCGTGTTGAATTCGAGAACCCCACCTCTTCCAAATTCTGGCTGATCATCAAGAACGACGCCGGTGACGTGATCTATCGCAAGCAGTACAACGACGCACATTTCGCAAAGTCCATCTCCTTCCAGAAAGATGAGGCTGAAATTCACCCCACCTTCGTCATCCGCAACGGTGAGAACGAGATCGTTCGTCAGTTTGCAGTGACCAGGACCGTTACAGAGAATACCGTTGTAACGAAGCTCTAAGCTCAACCCCGTTTCTTAGATTTAGACCTTACATAAATGTTCAAGGGCCACCCATGAGGGCGGCCCTTTTTTTATTCGTTCTCTTACAATTCTATGGCAGCTTAATCCACTTCGCCCCGTTGAGACTGTTGCGCCTGCCTTCGCAGGGATCTCCAACCACGAAAAAGGTCAGCGTGCCTTCCTTGATTGCATAAGTGTATACCCCAGCCTCACCGGGACAGGCATATTGACCATCTACATCCCGCATAGTCACCGAATCCTTTACTGTTTTCCATACAGAACGGACCACGACAGTCCCGTTACTGCCCTGCGTGACATAGCTGGAATCGGTCTGGATATGCAGCGTGATGGTATCGTGCAGTTCATCGATATATAGCTTCCAGTTCGTGTTCTTCAGCGATTGGGCGCGGAGACCCATCGTTCCTGTGATAAAAATGATCAGAGCGAGCATGAGTGATTTGCGCATAAAAATGTATTTATACCAAATTTATCCTTTCTTATCAAGGCCGCCGAGTTTTCCCCGGTAATATTTTTTCAGATCTTCCCACCGATAATAGGGCCAGCAGGATGTCGCAAGCGGCAACACTACCTCTTTCTCATTCAGCAGTACTTTTACCAGGTAGTCTTTCCCGGTCCGGCCATAAACGATCCACTGGACATTCGCACTAAGTGGAATCACTGAGTCCGCCCGCCAACGTTCGCGGTAGCGATAGACAGTGCTTACCGGCTCACGGGCTCCCTCGATCCCCAGCAGGGCCGCAAACGGGGCGATCGCCTCCGCATGGGTAAAACGCAGGATCGCATCCGGCCGCTGAGCCCCATCGCTGAGTATATGGTCCGTGCTGTTGATAAAATCCACCAGCAGCGGTGCCGCCACCCTTACCTGGATCCCGATGCTGTCCAGGGCAGGTCCCTTCTCCAGGAAATCCGCCGCCCCATTGATAAAATCGAGCCATTCCAGGTCCTTTTGTTCAAAGACCTCCCCCAGCCCCCCCGACACACCCGAACCACCCGCTTGCCGGACCTCCTCCTCCATGGAGAACGAAATGGCATAAAGTTCATAGAGGCTTTGCGCGAACGTGATCTTCTCCACCTCCGTTAATCCCGCCACATAGGCCGCAACAAAGACCCGGGTACAGACGCGGGCCGCCACTGCAGCCGTCCGCGCATCCTTATCCAGCGAATCCAGCGCCCTCGCAAGCGCCGCATCCTTCTTATACCGCTGATACTCAACCGAAAGATCATAAAAACGCAGAAGAGTATCCGATGCCTCCGGCGCGCGGATAAATTGCCGTGGACCCGGATAGCCCGCAAATGCCCGCAGAAAGGCATCCGCACTCTGCTGTGTCCTTACTTTCCACGTCGTCATCACTTCCAGCCCCCTGCCCGTGAACACCTGCCCATATTCACTCCGCAGACGCCCCCCGATCCCTTCCTGCTCTTTCTTCCCCAACAGCGTAATATTCTCATAATTTCCCTTCCCCGCCTCTCTAAGGGCCAAGGCCATCGATAATACCTTTTGACCCAACGGATGCAGCGAATGTTTTTTTTCCGCTGCCTGCAGTACTTCCATTACCTTAACATCCGCTCCCGCCTTGGTAAGGAACCGCGCCCCATGCCGGCCCACATAGTTCACAAAGACGGGCTCATAGCCGGCCGGCGCAGGATGATGGATGGCGCTCCCCGCGGTATAGGGGGTCTTGGTCCCCAGGTTAGGCTGGCCTTCCCCTCTCGTCGACATCGCCATCGCCAATATCATGAACAGTTTGAATTTTCTCACGCACACCATATAATCTATCCCCTATTTATTAAGACTCGAAACAAAATGCTGGTTGCCCGTTCCATCCGAAGGATAGGCGCCCATATCCATATTGGGATCCAGAGTCGTCGCCCCATAGTCCCCGCCCTGCGGGACGGTCCGCAGCGCCTTAAAGAGCGTTGCATTCCCTTTATGATAGGCCGGACTGCTGGAGAACAGACTGAAGTCATAGCTGGAATCCGTGATGATCGCTATCGGCATCTTGTTCAGGGCCAGCGGCGGCGTGACGGCCGAAAAATCGAACTGATCGACATCATAGGCCTTGAACCGGGGATTGTTATCCTTCGGACTGGCGCTGCGGATATCCCCATCCTTCGGCCTGGCTACCCCATCCACCGTATAGAACTGGTTGATCAGCGACTGGGCATTGGCATAAAAGAACTGGTTGCTATAGCTCGTATTCGTAGTATCGGCGTCTGGCGTCAATCGCAGACCAAACCTGCAGTTGATGATGATATTGTTGCAGATCTTTCCCTGGGCGCCCTTCTCATAATCGATGGATCCGCCCCGTCCCGACTTCAGCTGGCGGAAGCCACTGTTCAGGATCGTATTGTTATAGAGATAGGTCTTGTTCTGGACCGGTCCGCCGCCACTGTTGGAGACCTTAAACCCATTGGTGGCAGCCCCAATGACCAGGTTATAGGCGACATCACCTACACATCCGTTCTTCAGGTTCAACGCCTCACCACCCGTCGTGCCGCAGGCCTCGAAGGTGTTGCGCATGACACTGACATGGCCATGCAGCAGCCGCATGCCGTCATCCGTCGTGCCAAAGATCCATGAATCCTCCAGGATAATATTGCCGTTGATATTCGTATAGGTCAGACTGTTGCGCGGATCGCCGGAGGTAAAAACATTCGGATCGGCCGCAGGCCCCGCCGGCCCCCCCGCGAATTCCAGGTGGGTCCACTTGATAATGACGTCCCCGCTGGTCCCTCCGCACTGGATGCCGCCCCAGAGACCCTTGCCGATGCTGGAAGTGTTCCTGAGATTATCCGATACCGTTATGTAATTCTGATTGGCCGCTGTACCCAGGCTGATAAAAGACCCGTTACAGGTTATCTGCGGACTCGTAGCCGTCGTCTTGCCGTCCCCGATGGCGACCAGCCGGCTGCCCGGTTGCATGAGGAGCGTATCGTCGTGATTGATGGTGATATCCGAAGAGAAATAATAGGTCTTCCCGGATAGCAGGGTCCCCGAAACCGAACCCGTCAGGGTATCGCTGGTAATAGGATGGCTGGCCGTGACCTTGCTCGGACTGACATTCAGTTGTTCCGCTTTATGACAGGCGGCCAGGTAGACCAATCCCATTGCCAGCAAGCCAGTCTTTATCGTTTTATATTTTGTATTCATGATCAATTTCGGTTTGACGGTTATTACATTTTGAATTTTACACCCAGCAGGTAATTGGCCCCATAAGTATCCTTCCGGACAAACGTGTTCTTACCAGGCGTCTGGAAAGGCGCCGAGTTCGCACCCGTACCGCCGACATACGGCTGCAGTTGCTCCAGCTGATACGGCGTATTGAGGAGATTATTGACCTTCGCATAGATATACCAGTGATGGGCCAGCTTCTTCTCCACGGAAAAATCCAGCTGCTCAAAACCTTTCTGGTAGATATCATTCCCATAGAACTGGGAGACGGTATTGATCCGCCGGCTGGTGTAGCCAAAGGCCAGCTGTGCATTCAGCCCCAAATGATTATCATCCTTGAAGAGCAGGGAGAAGTTGGCGATATGTTTCGACTGGCCTTGCAGCGGCCTTTTCTCATCTACCATGCGGCTGCTGGTGCCCCCGGGAATAAGAAATCGCTGCGCCTTGCTGGAGGTGATGGATGAATTGGTATAGGTATAGTTTGCCTTCACACCGAACCATCTCCAGTATTTCGTCAGGTCCAGTTCTGCGCCATAGTTGGTGGCAGTGCCATAATTCTCAGGGATGTAAAAGGTTTCCGTGCCGGTGGACAAGGGATCATTCGGATCGCCGGCATCGGACAGGGCATATTCGATGGGATTCTTCAGCCGCTTATAAAAGACGCCCGCCAGCAATTGGTCGAGACCTCTGGGAAAATACTCGTAACGCAGGTCCAGGTTGTCCGCCGTCGTCCTTTTCAGGTTGGGGTTTCCCCTCTCCCGGTATTCATCCCCGTCAATATTCCCGCCGATATGAGGAACGACTTCATAAAAATTGGGCCGGCTGATCGCCGAGTAATAGGACAGGCGCAGCACCTGCTTCCTCGCAAGGGCATACTTGATACTGCCGCTGGGCAGCACATCGTAGTAACGGACGTTGCCGGTCTTGCCATAGGTGCTCTCCGGGACATAGCTGAACCAGCTAAGCTCCGTATGCTCATACCGCGCACCGCCGGTGATGAGGAACTTCCCCCAGTCGATCTTCGCCATCGCATAGGCGGCTCCCACCTTTTCCGCGGAATTATAGTTGAGGGCATCATTGGACGTGCCCTCGCCGTTGAATACGACGAAATTGTTCTGGCTGATGTCGCCATCGTAGACCTGCCCGCCGGGATCGGGCCGCAGCCTGTATTCGTCATAACTGCTCGTCCTTTGCTTGTCCCGGTACATCCCTCCCGCGGACCAGTCTATTGTAACACCGGTGATGCGTTGCTGGTATTTCAGGTTCAGATAACCGCTCTTATCCTTATCCGTGCTGTAGGTGAAAGCCCGCGACGACTCCTGGACGTTCGTGAGATCCGGTACTTTTTCTCCCGTAACAGGATCCTTCTGAACGCCGGCATTGACCTTCAGCGTGGCATCGTCCGGACGGTTGACCGTAGCCCTCGAATAAGACGCGGTCCAATCCAGAGAGAAACCCCGGCCCAGGCTGTGCTCCCCCTTCAGGGTAATATGAGTGATCTGCTGCACTTCATGCAGATCGCGATAGCTGTTCGTGACCCGGCCAAAGCCAGGTCCTACCCGGTTCAGCTCCAGGCTGGTATCCGACCCGTTCCGGGTCTCCTGCCGCATGAGTTTGAAATAGGCGCCATAGAGACTGATCTTGTTCTTATCGTTCAGGCGATAATCCAGCCGGGTATGCAGACCGCTGCGTTGCTGCTGGGCGGAATACTGGCGGTTATTTACGCCGGTTAGCTTGGCGCTCCCGTCAATGGAGGTATTGGTCCCAAAGAGGATAGAATGGATATTGCGGTAATTGTTCTGGAAACTGCCCGCTACCAGGACACCAAGTTTATCATTGAACAGGCGGCCGCCCAGAGACAGCCCCGCCACCAGGCCCAGGGGATTGTGGCTGCTGTGATGGCTGAAGGCATTGTTGGGGAAATCCTTCATCGTGGCCACATAGCCCGGCCCATTCAGGTCCCTGGGCGAACGGTCCAGGCTGGGACCATGGTCGAATTTCGTATAATCCTCCCTGAAGAACCTGTCCGCATAACCCAGGGCCGCATTGGCATTGACGCTGAATTTCGAGGGAGCATCCTTCATGACCATGTTCACGGCGCCCCCGATGGCATCGCCTTCCATATTGGGCGTGAGCGACTTGAAGATTTCCAGCCGTTCCAGCATCTCCGCCGGGAAAAGATCCAGGGGTACATACCGGTTCTTATTGTCCGGACTGGGGATCTTGACCCCATTGACCAGGGTATAGATATAACGTTTGTCCATACCCCGGATGATGACATATTGCCCTTCCCCGTTGGAACTCCTTTCCAGCGAAACGCCGGATACACGCTGCGCAGTATTCGCCACCGAAAGATCGGGAGAAATTTCGATCGACCGGGCGGAAAGAGAGTTCTGCAGGATGTCGGCCCTGCGGTCCGCCAGGACGGAGGAGCGTTCAGAACCACGACCGCCGGCGGCCGATACATTCACGGTGCTCAGCTCCATCCGGGATGGCTTCAGCCCGATCGTCAGGGTCTTTGCACTCCCATCGGACAGGTCCATATCTTCCGCATACCGGTCATAGCCGACGTATTTAACCGACACCTCGTAATGACCTGCCGCAATATGGCGGAGGAGGAAGCCGCCGTTGAGACCCGTCAACAGATGGATATCCTTCTTCTTGCCGGCGCCGGCCTCAGCGCCATTCTTATAGGATATCTCCACACTGGCCCCCGGCAAAGGCTCACCCGTCCGGTGGTCCGTTACGAGCCCGCTCAGTACCGGTTGATCCTGCGCATGCGCCGCGATCCAGCCGCCAGCCCAAAGGATCAGGAGAAAAAAGATACGCTTCATAATTTCGCTGGTTTTAGTTTAGGATGCAAATGTGCAGAACCATCCCGCGAATCCGAAAGAGAGGAGGTAAACAAAATGACAACATGGTTCGCATCCCCGTATACAGAGCAGCAGCAGCGTTAACATTCAAGTATCATGTAGTTGATATTCAGGACCGATTGCCGAACAAGGTTCTCCATTACGAAATTGTTACCAACCCGGCATCCGCCCACCGCCCGACGGCCAATGAATCATCGAAGGGTCACCGATGACTTTCCCGCGAGTGGTCGGGCAAGGTTCACATCCGGGTGGCTGCCGGTCCCCTACGGGCGGCACAGAGGGATGGGTCTGCCTTACATGGATTGGACAAAGGCAGTCAGGCTTTCACCCGTGTCTAGGGCCAGCTTCTTCTTCAGGCGATAGCGGGATACCCGCAGACTGTCCTGCGAGATCCCCAGCAAGGTGGCAATATCGGCCGATGCCAGGTTGAGCTTGATGAGCGCCAGCAGGCGGAGATCGTTGCTGGTCAGCTCTTCCCCATGTTTCTGCAGGTTGTCGAAGAACCGCTGGTGGACCTGTTCAAAGGTCTCACGGAACTCATTCCAATACTGGTCGTGGTTGAAGTTGAGGTTGATCTGCTGGATCAGTTGTTGCAATTGTTTCTTCTGGTCCCGCTTGTCATCCTTTACCAACACCGACAGCCGGTTGCGGAGGTCTTCCAATACCTGGTTCTTCTGAATGACATGCAGGGTCGAGCTGGTCAGTCCCTTCCTCTTTACCGCCAGTTCCTGGACCAACCTTTCTTCCTGCAGCTGCCGGTTCTGCAGCTCGGCCTGCATCAGTTCCCGCTGGGTCTGGTAAATATGACGGTCCTGGTCGCTGGTCAACCTTTCATTCCTGATCTTCAGACGCTGACGGCTGATGGTCACCCATCCCAGGATGATCAGCAGAAGCGTGACGACGACACCCGCCACGGTTAGGATCACCGTTATTTTCCGGGAATTCTCCAGCCGGACGATCTCGTCATTTTTTTTATCGATCTCGAACAGCACACTGAAGAATGCCGTCTGCCGGTTATTCTCCTGCGAATAGATATCGATGGTGACACGGCGGGAAAGTTCCAGAAAATGATAGGCGCTGTCCTCTCTGCCCAATAAATGATAGGCCTTGCCCAGGTCCCGGTAGGCGGCGCCCTTTTCGTAAAGGTCTCCCGTCTTTTCGGAGAGGGTTAGTGCCTTCCCTGTCTGGACGATGGCCTCCCGGTAACGGCCGGTCTTCCGATAGATATCACCTAAATTATTGACCACTTCGATACTGCCGACCTCATCTCCCGCCTGGGTGTATAGTTCCAGGGAATGGGTAAAATAATAGGAGGAAGAGTCATAGCGTTCCAGATCCTCGAAAATGCTGCCCATATTCTCATAGATCTTGGCCATCCCCTGCTTATGCGCGATCCGGCTGTACTGCTGCAGGGCCAGCCGCTGAAAGTAGAATGCGGAGTCATAGCGCTGCTGCTTCTCATACAGATGACCGATCTTCCCAAAAGTTGCCGCCTGTCCGCCAACATTACCCGTCTGCCGGTAGAGGGACAGGGCCTCATCATATTGCCTCCGCGCCAGGGGCAGTTGCCGGTTATAATAATATAGGATACCCATATCCCCCAGATTGCCGGCTATCCGTTCCCGATCTTCGACCTCGCGGAAAAGCTTGTCCGCTTTCCCATGAAAGTCCAGGGCCTGGGGATAATTGCCCAGATAATAGGAGATCTGTCCCATCTGTTGCAGACAGATACCCATCCCCAGCCGATCCTTTTTTAAAATAGACTGGCTGACCATTTCTTTTAAAAGGGTCATGGCGCTATCCGGGAATTGCTGGCTCAGTCGCTGGGTATAGACCAATTCCGCGCGATCATTTTCCTGGGCCGTCCCTAAAAGGGGTATAAAGATTAAATAAAATAAATATTTCATGTGTCTGTACGAATGGCAAAGAACGGCATCTAATATTATGTAATTGTTAAGGGGCCGCGTTTGGTGCCTGTCTTTTACCCACCGGTTTACCGTCGGATTGTAGCCTTTCACCGGCATTCCATAGAAAATCACCGTCCGGTCGTTGGCCCGTCCTGTTTATCCGGTTATCTTTAGCGGTCATTCGTCTAAACCAACGCTCGTAATGAACCATCAACCCACAAACCATGTTCCGACCGACGAGGCGGCCGTCCTGGAAGTAAATAGCCTGAATGTACAGTATGCCAGCTTTCATGCCGTCCGCGACGTCAGCTTTGCCGTTAAGGCCGGGGAAATTTTTGGATTGCTGGGTCCTAACGGGGCGGGTAAGACCAGTACCCTCAGTGCCGTGGAAGGCCTGATAAAGCCTAAGTCGGGCACCATCACGGTTGCCGGCTACTCCGCCCTCGATCAGCCCCTGCATGCCCGGGCAAATATGGGGGTTCAGTTACAGGCCACCAGTTTCCAACCGGAACTGACGGTCGCTGAGATCATAAAATTATATGCGGGTATTTATGGGGTCAGCCTGACAAAGGACAGGATCAATACCATTCTTTCCGAGGTCCGGCTGCAGGACGCGGCGAACAAGTGGTTTGGCCAGCTCTCCGGCGGACAGCAGCAAAGGGTCTCCCTGGTTATCGCTACGATCCACGAACCCAGCCTGGTCCTGCTGGACGAACCTACCACGGGTCTGGATCCCCAGTCACGCCGCCAGCTCTGGGAACGGATCGAAGCCATGCGCGAGAAGGACCACGGTATCTTATTGACGACGCATTCAATGGAAGAGGCAGAATCGGTGTGCGACCGCATCGCCATCATCGACCACGGGCAGATCATTACCATCGATACCCCGCAGTCCCTGATCGACAACAACCGGGACCGGCCAGAGGTCGTCCGCGCCTCCCGCAAGGGCCGGGTCACCCTGGAAGATGTATTCATCGGACTCACGGGCACCGAGGTCCGGTCTTAATTGCATGGTCTTCGTCGTCAAACTCAAAATTCATAATTCACCATTCATAATTTCCCCATGCCCACCATCATCCCCTCCACCGCCACCGTCTTCTCCACCCTTCTGCGCGCCGACCTGACCACCCAATGGCGCAACCGCCGCGCATCGGTCCTTGTCGTGCTGATCCCAGTGGTTATCCTGGTCGCCTGGAAGGGGCTGATCGAGCATTTTGGCGGCGCCTTTGTGCTGGCCAACAGTATGACCATCGGCCTCAACGCGATCGGCTTGATGGGATATTCCAATTCCATCGCCCGCGACCGGGAAAAAGGTATCTTTCAGCGCCTGCGTGTCGCACCCGCCTCTAACTGGTCGATCATGGCCAGCCGCCTCACGGTGCAATTGGTGATGATCACCGTACTGACCACTTTCGTCTTTATCATCGGGTATCAATATGACCATATCGTCCTCAGCGCCGGCGGTTATGCCTTCGGGTTTGCCATGGCGATCCTGGGCGGCGCCGTCTACCTCAGCCTGGGACAGATGATCGTAGGGCTGATCAAGAACCCCGAATCTGTCAATGCCACGACCCGCCTCGTCTATTTCGCCTTCATCATGGTCGGGATGTACGCAGAGTTTGGAACACTGGGCGACACCATCAAACAAATTGTCAAATACTCGCCCTATGGCGTGGTCAAACGCATCGTCGCGGCCGGCGTGGAACCCGCGACCTGGACCCGGGAAACCTCCTACGCGCTGCTGGCGACCTTTGTTTATACAATTGTATTCACCTTACTGGGAGTCAGATGGTTTAAGTGGAGTACGAGATAGGGGAAACAATAAAAAATTGAACTTTTTGCTCCTTTTGATTCGAGTCCTACAAGGTTCGCCTCAAGAGACAATTTTCGAAAAACACCCGCATAGATGGAGCTGCTCGAATCTTGACAAATAATCCAGTATGACATCGAAGGATTGGACAACCGTTAGCTTCTGGCCGGTCGCTAATTCAACGATGACCATACACTAAATACAAAACTTTACATAATTTGTAAAGTTTTTTAGACAAAAAGGGCGCCCGATTAAATCAATAAGGAGATTCGACCGAATGCCCCACCAAATTGATATTCAATCTGCATAATGACATTCCCCGTCAGCATCCCTGCAAGAACCAGATAACAAAAACGCCTGAAAATTACGGATTGGCCTTTTTAAACGCACTGGGAGTTTGTCCAAAATGGGACTTGAACGCATGGCTCAGGTGACTTTCGTCTGTGTATCCATAGATATCGGCAAGCTGCGCCAATGTCCTGTTATTCCGTACCAACTGCTGCGCCACCAGGTTCAGCGCATATTGCTGTATATATTTTTTATAGGAGCTTCCCGTGGCTTTTGTAAAATACTGATTGAAATACGCCTTGCTGATATTAAACTGATCGGCCATATGCTGGACAGACAACAAATGCTTCTCCGTAATATGATGATCGATAAAATTCAGGATTGCCTGAATCTTCTCCTCTTTGGGTTGAACAACATTGATGGCCGTCTCATTGGCCATGAGTGCCAGCACCAATGCCAGCGCGCTCTTTATGATAAAATGCTGATAGACGCTGGCCTTCTTATATTCTGCGATGACCAGTTCCATCAACTGAATGACCTGCTGCCGGTTCGCCCCCGATAAATGGATTTTTCGGTTTGGAGAGGAAAACCAGGCAAACAATTGCCTGAAATCCCCATCCTGCAGGAACTCTTCAAAAAAGGTTTCATGGAACTTAACCACCCCAATGGCACAGCGCCCGTTAAAAATAAAGAAGTGGGTATCCTGCGGAGGCAGGACGAACAGATCGCCCTGCTGATAGTTATATGTTTGATCATTGATAATGTGCTGCCCATTACCTCTTATAATATATTGCAGCTCAAAATGTGTGTGCTTATGCACCGGTAAATGCCATTTATCCTTTACAACAAAGGACAGCTCGAATTTCTTAGCCAGGTTCCTGACATGCATCCCCGAAAGTTACAACTTATTCCTGTTTTTCTACAAGGATGCGCTCTCCCACAGATTTTACCTTTGCCTTATCATACATAAAAACTCAACCATGCAACTACAAAATAAGACAGTCCTGGTCACCGGCGGGGCCACGGGAATAGGATACGGCCTTGCACAGAACCTGGCAGCACTGGGTAATCAGGTGATCATTACAGGCAGAAGGATCGATAAACTGCAGGCAGCGCAACAGGCCATTCCGGGACTCCTGTATTTTGCCTGTGATGTCTCCGATCCCGCGGCGATTGACGACCTCTTTCGCCACCTGGATCAGCAGGGCATTGTACTGGATGTCATTTTCAACAATGCGGGTGTCCTGGAATTATGGGATATCCCCGGCCAATCCATTGCATCCACAGATATTTTCACAAAGATCAATACCAATCTTAGCGGCCCTATAGCCATCACACAACATTTTATCCGCCAGGCGGATCCTCAAAAAGATAATTATATCGTCAACATCACGACGGAGGCAGCCATTATGCCGGTACCGATCCTGCCGCTGTATTCCTCGTCAAAAACAGGGCTGAGTGTGTTTACCCGATCCTTACGTGCCCAGTTAAAGGCCACTAACTTTCATGTCATCGAGATCATCCCCCCTGCCACCGAGAGCAAGATGACAACAGAGGATATGAAAAACACGACAAAGCTTGCCGATCCCGGGACATTTGCCCTGAAAGTTATCAGGCAGATCGAAGCCGGTAAATTATACTATGCCCCCAGCGCAAATGCAAAATTGCTGACTTTTATCCGTCGCGTATTCCCAAATGCAGGTATCAACCTGATCGATACATTAAGCCGCCGGCAGTTGCTGGGCGAGCCAAACAAAGTTCAGGCAGCAGTACAGGCGTAAATAAAAAAAATCATACAATATGAACAGCAGAAGAGATTTTATTAAACAAGGTAGCGTACTGGGCATAGCCGGGCTCATGAACCCATCCGCTGTCTTGCCCGATGTTCCATTGACCCATTGGCCGGACGGCTCGCGCCTGGTCATATCCGTATCCATGCAATTTGAGGCGGGTGGTCAGCCCGACAACGCAGAGAGCCCTTTTCCTCAAAACATGCAAAAAGGTTTTATCGATCTGCCGGCCGCAACCTGGTATGCCTATGGTTATAAAGAAGGTATCCCTCGGATGTTGGATAACTGGGATAAACTGGGTATTAAGGTAACCTCTCATATGGTTGGCTCGGCCGTGCTTAAGAATCCCGCGCTGGCCAAAGAGATCGTCCAGCGTGGCCATGAGGCCGCCGCACACGGTATGAATTGGGCAACCCAATATACGATGCCTTATGAAGAGGAAAAAAAATTCATCCGGGATGGCGCCGACGCCATAAAAAAGGTTACGGGGTTTACACCTGTAGGTTACAATGCCAACTGGCTCAGAAGGGGCGAAAACACACTGAAGATCTTACAGGAGCTAGGCTTCCTTTACCACATAGATGATCTTAGCCGCGATGAACCCTTCATCATCCAGGTAAATCAAAAAGATTTCGCTGTCGTTCCTTATACGCTGCGGAACAATGATATTGAGTTGATCGAAGGCAAGAACTTCTCGGCCGACCAATTTGCAAACCAGGTAAAACTCGAGTTCGATCAGTTATATGCAGAGTCTGCAAAGAAGCGCAGGCAAATGTCGATAAGCTTTCACGATCGCATCGGAGGTACCCCGCAAATGGTGCAGGTCGCCAACGAACTGCTCAGCTATATGAAGAAGCACCCGGGTGTTACCTTCAAACGCAAAGACGAGATCGCCCGTATCGCACTGGGGGACAAACGCACGATCCGGGAATAGCCGCGCCCAATTTTTTCCAGCGCCTGCGAACCATTTGGACTCACCCCTCAGATCGTTAACTTCCCCCCTACCCCAAAATACCTTCTCCGGTCTGCAAGTGTCGACCGGCTGTTCTGGTAGGGACTGCGACTGTTGAAATATAATTCCAGGGGCCGGTCCTTCGACAATTGCAGCCGATACCCCGCATATACATGCTGAACTTGAAATGAATTAACCCTTTCCGTACTGCCGGGGGAAGGATCCAGCATGACCTGCTCGCTGAAATGATAAAGAAGATCGGCACCGACCAATACATTCTTCCATTCAAATCGGTTGACCCAGCCCCCCGTCACGGAGGGGTGGTCCGTATTATAATCGCCAACCGGCTGCACAAAGGTCTCGCCAGGGCCAATGAATGTTTTAGATGTAATGATCGTTCCATTCAATCCTGTCTGCCAGCGCAGCCCCTGATGATCAAATACCTTCCATTGAAGGCTGAGTGAATGAAGGGAGGACTTCCATTCCGGGAAGGCATATACATAGGCTATCCCGTTCGGGGCCTGGGGAATAGGTATCACCGCAAGGGTAAGAAAATTCCGGCGCTCGAAATGATAGCTGAGGGCCAACCGGTCACCGGGCAGGGTCAGCCGGGCCCCTGTGCCCCAGTT
>Ga0247778_1001011_pt1 | contig 16757 bp, 13 predicted proteins | sample UWRJL049202B5_FD_179939 | JGI IMG/M metagenome (GOLD analysis project Ga0247778, IMG submission 179939) | Plant litter microbial communities from Arlington Agricultural Research Station in Wisconsin, United States - UWRJ-L049-202B-5 | ecosystem: Environmental > Terrestrial > Plant litter >... | reverse complement strand
TATCTCAATAATTTTTATATTATATATCTCGATAATATTTTTATTTATTCCGATAATCTCTTGGAATATAATAAATATATTAATAAAATTTTTGCTAAATTTAATATTATTAGATTATAAATTGATTTTAAAAAATATAAATTTAATATTATTAATATCAAATATTTAGGTTTTATTATTTTTATTAATAATTTCCGGGTTAATTTTAAAAAATTAAAAATTATTTACAATTGGTATTTTTTAATTTTTGTTAAAAATATTTAATTTTTTTTGGGTTTCTATAATTTTTATTAATAATTTATTTATAATTATAACAAGATTTCGCAATTATTTATATAATTAATTAAAAAAAATATTTTTTTTATTTTTATCCAAAAATATCAAATAATATTTGATAAATTAAAAAATTATTTAATTTTAATTTTAGTTTTTCAATATTATAACCCTAAATTTTTATATATATTAGAGATTAATATTTCTAATAATATTATAATTATTATATTTTTATAAAAATATAATAATAAATAAAAATTTATTACTTTTTTCTCGAAGATTTTTTTATTAATAGAATTTAATTATATTATTTATAACAAAAAAATAATAATTATTATTAAATCGTTTAAAAAATAATAAATTAAATTGTCCGGATTTTTATATAATATATTTATATTTATAGATTATAAAATTCTTGAATATTTATAATTATAAAATTATTAAATATTCGATAAACTAAATGGGCAAAAATATTAATTGATTTTAAAATTTTGATCATATATTATTCGGGGAAAAAAAATATTTTTTCTAATATTTTTATTTGAAAAAAAAATAATATTAATATCCAAAATATTATCAAAAAAATCTAATAAATATAATATTTATTATAAAAAAATTAAATCAATCTAATAATCTAAAAAAAAATTATAATAAAAAATAAAAATAATATAATAATTAATTTGATTTGTTAAAATAAAATATTATTATTATTAAAATTTTTGGAATTGATTATCGATTAAATATTTATAATCAATCGTAATTTGAAATTTTTAAAAATATTATAATATTAAATAAAATTTTTTAAATTAATTTAAAAAAATTTGAAATTTATAAATAATTTTTTTTTATATTAAAATTATTTAATAATTTTAAATATTGAATTTTTTTATATTTATTTGATCCAAGAAATTTATAATTAAATTTTTATAATTTATTTAAATAAAAATAAAATATATCATTTTTTTCGGTTAATATATTATTAATTTCGGATAAATATTAATATAATTTAATATTATTGCAATTATTATATTTATTGTCGAGTTTTAATTTTTAAAAATAAAAAATCTAGATTATTCCAATTTTTTTTTATTTTTAATAAATTTTAATAATATATTATTATTAATTTTTATAATTTTAATCCTAATAAATATAGATTTAATAATATTTTTATATTTATAGATCGATTATCAAAAAAAATTATTAATATTTTTTGTTAGAAGAAAATAATAATAAATAAATTAGTTTGTTTTTATATTTATTATATTTATCGATATTTTGGATTTTTATAAATTATTATTTTTAATTAAAAATTTTAATTTATCGTTAAATTTTGGAAAAAATTAAATATTATTTTAGATATAAAAATTATATATTCAATTATATATTATTTATAAATTAATAATTAAATAAAAATTTATAATCAATATCTAAAAAAAAAATTATATTTTTTTGTCAATTATTATTAAAATAATTAATTAGATTTATTATTTTTGATAAATTATATATAATTAATTTTGTTATATAATTTTCTCGGCAGATTATTTTTATTTAAAATATTAAAAAATTATTTATTTAAAATATTATAAAATTAACATCCGAATTATAATTTTTCTAAAAATTAATTTATTATTGATACAATTTATAATATAACAAAAAATATATATCAAATATATAAAAAAATAAAAAAATATATAATTGTTATTTAAATATCGATAAAAAAATCTATTAATAAAAATTATTATAAAATTATTTTCGAATTTGGGCAAAAAATTTAGTTTAATATAAAATTATTTCCAATTTTGCGATTTTTATAAAAATTAAACTATTTCTAAAATAATTTTTTTAAAATATTAAATAAAAAAAAAAATTTATATAAATTAAAATTTTTTATTATTATAAAAATCAATTTTATTTTTTTATCCAATTGTTTGTAATTAAATTTTAATAATCTTTTGCGGAATTAAAAATTCATATTAAGAAATAAAATTAATATTATCAAGGATCAAGAATATAAAATCTAAAATATTATTATTATTTGATCGGTTTGAAAAAAAATTTTATATCAGATTAATTAATTAAAATTTAATATAAATTTAAAATAATATTTATTATTTGATTTGAAATATTTTTTTATATAAATTTAAAAATTTTTATTATATTAATCCAATATAGCCCGGACTCCCATGTATTTTATTAAATTAAATTAAAATATAAAAAAATAATATAAATAATTATAATTATTTAAATAATAATATATCGATAAATAAAAATTTAAAAATAAATTTTTTTGAAAAAAAGAAATAATATAATAATTCAATTTTTGGAATATTATAATTATATAATAAATTATATAATACCCGAATATTATTTATATATTAATTTTATTTCTTTTCTTTTTTTTAGTTTTTCATTTTTAGATTCTAAGGAATATCGAGTATTTTGGTTTCACGGTCTACTATACTCACAAAAATAGTTCTAAACCGGAGCTTATTTTTGAAATCTAGGTCTTCTTTATTTTTATATTTATTTATAATAAAATGGATTATAAAATGGGGTAATTCAAAAGATTAATAAATAAAAAATATTAAATAACCAAATTTATAACGATCTATTATTTTAGTTCTTTTAGTAAATGAAATTTCTTTTCTAGAAATTTTTGGTACACGTCCTATTTTTGTTTGTTTTTTTGGAGTATATCTTCATTTTTGTGTGGGTTGGTGGGGTAGATAACCCTATCATTACCCTAGCTAAGACTAAACTTTATTAGGAAAAAGTGGCGAACAGCACCTGGAACCGACTGTACAAGGCTGCAAGCACCCGCTTTGCAAGTTGGCGGGCTTTCTCCAGCCTCACGGTATTCATAAAAAGACTGTTGTGGTCACGTTTATTGCCAAGTTGCAAAAACCAGACTTCGCGATCACGTTATTCTATTGATTTTCTCGTACAATCGTACAAAATCTGTCCCCGTCTCGTTCAAGAATTCAAGAACATGGCAGAAGTACTCGGTGTCACTTCTGGAGTTGCTGGTCTCCTCACTCTCGCCGACGCAATATTTTCGCGAGGCTACGAACTGATCAGGATTATCAAAGACGCTGAGGAATCCATCACCCTTGTTCTGAGCGAGGTTAATAGCTTCGCCGGAATTCTTCACAGGCTAAATAATGTGACCCTTCAACTTGAGAGTAATACCTCAGGCGTTGAGCCGACGCTTTACAGTGGGTGGCTATATATCTGCGTGATTGGGTACTTTTGCATCAAAACACGTGTTTTTCCCCCTACCATAATTTGGTGGGAGGCATTGTAGTAGCGGAAAAGGGGGTGTGGCACGTGGTTCGCAGACACGTGACCATATGCATATAAAGCGTTTTCCTGTAGCTAAACTCTAGTTCTTTAGTCAATTCTACACCAATTGAACTCCCTCCATTTATGGTTGTATATCTGCCCTTACAGCATATTTTGATTTATTTCAGAATTATTCCCTAAAACTAGATTTATTTAAATTTATTTTTGGTTTTTTAGATTTTTTAATTTTCTATTATTTGCAGTTATAATTTAAAAAATAAACATAATTTTTTATAAAATTTAAAATTTATATATTTAATAAACAAAAATTAGAGAATATTAAAAAATAGAATCTTAGAATCTAAATCCTGAATATAAATTTTAATGAAATAAATTAAAATTAAAATATATATAATAAGAAATAAATTAGAATATATTCCTAAGAGGCTTTATAGTTTAGAATATTATAACGTCCGGCATTTAATTATGAAAAATGTAACTATTCATAGTTTTTGGTGCGTTTTTAGCGAGTCGTGTAGAGATATGGCCACAGGTTGTATGATCTTCATCTCCAGCCTTGTCGCCGAACACTCGCCCAGGTGCAGGACATAATCGATAAACTTCGTTTGTCTGACCAAACGAGCACCATCCCCCGAGAGAGAAGTCGCCTGTCTCAACAACTTCGCTGGCCATTAAGCATCAAGAAGACCAAAGAACTTATCGAAGACCTCCAGCGACACAAGCAGACGATATCACTCGCGCTCAACACTGATAGCATGTGAGCTCTTTCGCCGCTTATTCCGTCATTGGAATGTTCCTGTTGGTCTGCAGCTTATTGGATATTTAGGCAATCACTACTTCATCTTCTCCGAACACACAAGGATATTGGCACCCATTTGACCAACATGACAGACGAATTGATTGGATTACGGCGGGGATTACAAGAAGAAAGTTCAAGGGCACAAGAAGCAAGATTAAGTAAGACGCACGTAGTATATCTATGCTGACTGACTGACTTGAAAAGCCGAGGAGAAGCGAAAGGTCTTGAATGCATTGACGACAATTGACCCTTGGAAGAATCATCGAGAGGCTACTCAACTCTGCATAGAAGGTACCGGGGCTTGGTTCACGGATTCCGCAAAGTTTCGAGAATGGATTGGAGAGAAGAATGGTAAACTATGGCTCCACGGCATTCGTAAGTGAAGTGATCTCGAGCTCCATTACAATTCTTCACAACTAACGAGGAGGCAGCTGGCACAGGAAAGACAATTTTGACGTAAGTTTGCCGCAAGCAAGATGCAGTGGTATGCTCTAATACGCGTGGTGCAGATCTACTATCATTAAGGAAGCGCAGAAAATGGCTGACAAGGAACATGGTGAGTGGTCCGCGAATAGCGAAGGATGATAACTGACATCTCAGCTCTTGCATTTTTTTATTGCGATTACAAAAACCCTGCAATCGATATTAAATTGATGCTTCGATCTATCGTGAAACAAATCGCCTTGCAGAATGAAGATGCGCTTGGAGACCTCGAAACTTTCTATGTGGAGCGCAAGGCATTGCAAATTGACACTTCCGAGAATCCTTTCGCAGCCGCATCCGACGCCGACATCATTGATCTACTGCGCAAATTGTTGCAACGTTTCAAAAGCTCAATGATGATCATTGATGCTTTAGACGAGATCGAATCGAATCGTGCAGATACCATCCGAATCTTGAGAGATTTCTATGCTGCAGATGGAACAGTGAAGCTCCTTTTCACAAGTCGCTCTCAGCAAGATATCAAGGAACTCATGAAAGATTGGGAACCGATACAAATATCAGCACAGTCAAGCGATGTCACCCGTTACGTCGCATTCCAGATATCCCACCGCATTTCGAAAGATGAGCTGAGGGTTACCGATGAGTCGCTCAAGCAACATATTATGAAGCAGCTGGTAGAGAAGGCGGACGGAATGTAAGCTGCATACAGCATTCTTACTTCATTTTGGACTAACAGCTAAAGGTTTCGGTGGGTGGCGTGTCAGCTCGATTATCTGTGCGGTTTGCCAACAGACAAGGCGCGAAGAGAAGGGCTTGAAACCCTACCGCCTACCTTGGAGCAGACATACAATCGAATTTTGGAAGGTATCAATTCTTCGAGTAAAGACCGTTTCCAGAAAATGGAATATGATTTCAAGCTCAATTTCTACTGTAGGAACTTTTATATTCCGGAACTTGTTTGACAGTTCTGAAAACAGTGTATGATAGACACCTTGGGTCTTAAAATACGGAAGACCCAGATGATCTTCATCCCTCTCGTCGTTGTTTGAAAGATGAATGCCGAGCCGAAGGCGGGGTTGTAGCAAAAGGAGGCGGACAATACTGGAACTACTTTAAACACTACCTAGAGAGCTCCCCGCATTGCTTAACTACCGTGTTAGCTAATTCCAGCCACTTCTGAAGCTTGATCTATCTGAAGTCCAAAGATTTCCCGAACTGCATTGAGACATAAACTTCAAGAAATAAAGCCCATGACCAGACAGTGAAACTAAACTACTGTAGTAATTCACTTTTAGAATAATAAGAAGTGGACGGGACCTTCCTATCCCCACTTGATTCACCACAGACTAAAAACTTCTCATTACAGAAACTCGGAGTGGCTGCGGAAGGATCCTTCCACCTACTGTAGGTTATTTCGAGACCGAGAACCTACTCGTACTCGTACCATTAGCTCGTAAGGAGTTTTATTAGTCTTAGACCGACCAAAGAGAACATTTCCCCAAGGTGGCACCGTCTACCGAGCCTCCTCTTGCTCCTCCTTTTATGACCCAAAGAGTGTATCTTAAGGAGGCAAAAGGCAAAGGGACAATGGATCGAGGGGTGAGATGCATCGATCTGTTAATAGATTAACACCCGGAGTAGAATTGTGAAAATAGACCCGGAGCTACTGTATCAGCTTTTCAAACTTATCCCAAGAACTAGGCCAATAATAATAAAATCTCTTCCTATATACTGTACTTAATTCATCAAACCCGACACAAATAATCCCCAACCTCTTCCCACCCCTCACTCCCCACACAAACATGACACCAAAACACATCATCTGGATCAACATCCCTCTTGATCTGTGCCAACCTCTGATAATTAGATCCCCAGAAGGCCCGCTGGAAATCAGGTTCATTAATATACGCCTAACAACCATAAGTAAATTGCTCCGCAGGCAAGCAGAATGAGTCGGCATACCTCGTTAACATAAGCTCCGGATTCAGGAACCAATTTCCGTAGACTCTCAGTCTGAACCTCGTTGACTCTATACTCTGTTTCTGCTCGCGCGACCTCATCAAGTGGCGTCCACTCTTGTGAAGTCACTACATAAATGTCAGAGTCAGAATATCTACCGGTGCCTTCTTCAGATAGTGGTAAGTCAAGATTACCAACTCACCAGCATGAATCAACGCCCTTCTCCAAGCGGGATTCACAGCATCACTCCCACCTCTCGGCACCACATCCCAGACACCTCGTCCTGATACCATGTACAATCTCGCGCCTACACCGCCCATAAATGTCTTCAGTGCATCGCTGAACCCTTCATTATCTGACAGAGTCTCTGCGGGTAAAAGCCATGACCCAACAACCTTATCCGTTCCCGCAGTGCTAGGATCCGCATACGCCTGATACATAGAGTAAAGACTGGGAAAGAGAGTCGATGCCACTTTCGTCTTTGTTTGATTAGGATACGTCTCATTAATATGGGTCCAGAACGGCGCCCATAGATCTGCTAACGAGCTGGTCGAAGATGCGTCGGGCAACGCGAAGACACCCTGGAATGAAGCGATCGCATCCCCATTGCTAGAGGTCGTGTTGGCGAATAGATACGTGTATGACGAGACATTCTTGGCGGAGAGGCTGGGATATTGAGCCAGGAAATAAGATAGGATTTCCCAGTAGGTAGTAGAGTTCGGTGCTGTTTCGAGAGTGAAGTCGTATACCGCGATGGGGGAAGTTGGAATCGTGCGGATTGTGATTCTCGTCAGGACGCCAAATGTACCCCCGCCACCCTAAGATGTTAGTTCGTGTCCCTTCCCAAAGTGGATGAGGATTTGGTATTTACTCCTCGAACGGCCCAAAATAGGTCGGTATTCTGACACTCATTTGCCGTGACTATTTCTCCCTTCGGTGTCACCATCTCAACCTCGTAAACCTGATCAGCGCCTAACCCATAGATATGCGAGATGGGACTATGCCCGCCACCGGTGAGATATCCTCCCATGGTAATCTCCTCTCCCATGCCATCGACGCATGTCCGGTTGTGCAGATCTAGGTTATAATATATATCTTTCACATACGAACCAGCCTGGGCAGTTACCGCCGTGGTGTTGATTGTGATATTGCAACCCTGTGGCTGGAACGTATCATGGAATTCGTAACCGACCATATATCGCGTCCAGATCGAGAGAGAATGCGGCGCTGTGGATCTGGATATTCCTCAAATCAGTCATATTATTACTTCGCAAATCCTGAGTTCGGATCCACCAAACCTACCGTCTCAAATAGTCATGTCCCGAACCCTTGACATTCAACCTCACGCTATTCTCCCTCGCAAAATTCACTGCGAGCTTTATATCGTTGGCCGACGATGCGTTGACTACGTATGCGGCATATCCTAGCCCGGTGCAAGGTGCCGATGCGTCTGGGAGACATGAATCATTGTTCATGTTGTTCCACGCCACACTGACCGGGTTGTTCTGGTGGAAGGTGAAGTTGTCCCATTGGTCGATAATCTCTGCGCAGGTATCGTTGTTAAAGTTGGGGAAGGAGGGGTGGCAGGCTGACGCTGGGGGGAGGGGATGTAATAGGCGACCTGAGAGGGATTGATTGAGGGAGGCCCACTGGTAGAGGCTGGGCCAGGTGAGCTCTTTGGGTGTCGTTTTGCAGGTCAAATTTTGGGCATAACCAAAAGAGAGGGGCGATAAGCTTGAAATGATGAAGAGGGTTGGGAAGAGGGAGAATAGACATGATCCTTTGAGTTGCGTCTTCATGATTGTGGGACGTTAGAGTGATGGCTGCAAGCTTTAAAGGGAGGGAAATAAAGTGAGCTGAGAGGAGAAAGGATCTAGAAAGCATCTCGCAGTCTTTATATATGATGCCATCTCCCATACATCCAGATGATGATTAAATTTGTCTTTGGAGATCCCCCAGCACTGCCTACCGGGGACTACGTATGAGTTGTGGATCTTGATATAAATTTAGATGAAAAGATAGCGATAGGGAAATGTTGAGTGAAATTGGTGGAAGGAAAAGAGCCCGATATTCGTCAACATATTTACTAGAACAGGAAATCTGAGGCCTTCTTACTCGTATACTTAGAGTAAATCGGGTAAAGCAAGACGTACACCCATGACAACTGGTCATTGCTGCGGGGGAGTAGCGTGACAACCCCCCACAAATGTTAAGCGAATTGCGAAAGCCGCAGTTCGGAGATTGCGAGAACCGCAGTATCAAGACCAGGGCATGGGTAGCCAACCAGTGAGACCTCATAATCCCAGCACACAAATCGGCTTCCGGCGTTTGCAGTGAGGTGTGTTATGGAATTTAGAAGTAGCGGGGATGGGACTCGGCCTATAGATCTAAGCTGATCCTTGGAAGGGGATTCGTGATTCTAGCTCGTCAGCTACTTCAGTCTCTCATGCATTCAAAGTGTTCCATCCAATCCTGCAGATGAATTTCTCTGGGCCTCTCCTTTCTCCGTCTCAAACCCGGTGACTCTACTTCCCCTAATCACGTGTAAGTAAAACCTCCAAGCCCAAACCCACCTAGGTTACCATAATCATCCGTCGACTGTTCCATGTCTAAGGCACCCCACTGCTCAACACCAACCTGAAAATGATCAATATGATTATCCCATGCTTGCCACCAAGGTGGGTTCTCCTCCGCGGTGCCCATTAACGTCTGTGATATCACGTCAACACCATTTATTCCATGCCCAGCAAACTCATTATGATCCGCCTTCTCCTCCATCGGTACCTCTGGTAACCTTTGAGCAAACAAATCATTAACTGTCTTCCATTCTTGCACAGTCAAAGCCTTCCCTGTCCTCGGGTCTATATTCCTTTGACGGCATGCTTGAAACAAGGCGTCAAACATAATCGACGCACCAAGTTTATTGTTCACAACCAGCTCGTTCAAGTTGACGCTGGCGCCATTTCTTAGGATCTCCATGAGCATTTCGACGTGGATAGCGGCACGCGTCAATTCTCTTTCCTCTGGAAATGACTGGAATATCTTGTGCGCTTCCACAACCAGATCCATGGCGGCGCTTTCTTGGGAGGGTGTACGAGAGATATAGGTTGCCATGTATCTGAAGAGAAAAGTCGTTGCGTTGAAAAGTGCCGCAAAGTAAGGCTTGGGGACGAAATGGAGCAAGCCACCAGGATATGAATCTGACGTACACAGTTCGCTAAGTTTTTGTAGTTCGGTGATGAGATTTGAGGCGGCTTCAAGGGCTTTAGATAGAATTGCTTGGCGATGAAGCTGTATCTGTATGTTATGAGAAGTATCTGCGCTGCCAGGGATGGTGAATGTCAAAGCATAGAGATACAGTTTGGCGTTACACCATTCGATCTCAACATTTGTTACCCACACGTCAGAATTTACTCTCTTAAGTTCATTCAGTTGGTCGTCAAACATCTGTGTGAGAGAAAAATGCAGAGCGTAATCTTCGATGTCGCCGAGTGTGTCCATTACCGCATTCGTGATCTTGAGAATTGAAAATAACACGCACCACCATGATGGGATTGAGTTGGAGACAAAACTAAGTGCTTTATCGATGGACCTCATCTGTTGCTGTGTTGACATCGGTGGGGGCAATCCGTAAAATGCGGCAGTCCTATCATATCAATTAACAAACGTGTATCTATAGCTCCGCCAGCATGACTGACACGTTCCCTATCCAGAAACACCCTAACCATGTTCGAGACTGGTCTACAGGACTCAAATCGTTAATACCAATATGTCCGAGACCTTTCCACCCATGTGTCTTGCTAGCAGGGCTTAATGGACTATGACAACTCATTTGCATGGCGGCGTTGATCGCTAGCCCTACATAATTCCAGGCCGGATTGTAGAAATGTCGAGACTTGGGGGTCGGCCACATGCAGAGGAGAAGTAATGAATGGATGGTTTCAACTTGTTGAATAGCTCTCAGAAGAATTGGCGAGAGGATGGCGTCATGCTCCGTACTCACTCCCTGGTGAACATCCGCAAATTGAGCGTGGTCTTGACTAGCTACAAGGATTATGGTCCAGAAAAGTAAAGGTGATCTACTGAGTAGATCTGACAGAGAAGAGCATGGCTGGAGAAACATCGAATAAGCGTGATAATGCACACCGAAGCTACATAGCTCTGTCAACGGAAACGCCATGATTGTGATAGTGATGAAACATACTGTTGAAATAATACGACAATAGTTTGTGCTTCCAGGCTAAGTTTTCCCAAGGTATATGATCGGGTTCTGTCACTATCAGAGATGGTGGGCCACAGCAAGGAATGCTCCTCGAGGGAAGTCCCGAGTGAAGCGGGATTAATATTTCGGGCTGGCTCCAAATTTACCCGTTCCAAGACACAGGGCGGTTGTTCTGTAGATCGAAAAGCATGTACCACATGGCTGATCTCTTCCGTGAGTCTACACGGGTGAGAATACTGCACTGGTGGAGAGGTTCATGAGCTTACTTTCTTGTTGCTACTCGCTTAAAGTGTGCATCGAATCGACAATCAAGATTCCTCAGTTTGCATCGAGAGCAAGCATCGTCAAGACGCCTTCTCGCATCGCAGGCAAGCTTGGCCTGACGGCAGGGAGTACAGCTCTTTGCCCTACTCACATTTCGTAAGTCAGGGGTGACCTTGGAGTTGGATATGGCGGCGCTAGGTCTATTGATGAAGTTGGAGGAACAGCTTAATCGAGGACAGAGTAGATCAAAATGTATTGTAAGCTATCAAAAGAGGTCTATCGAACGAGGTTATATGTAAGTATCTTGAGTTATATTCTTTGTAGGTTGTTGATGGTATGAGGTGCGATCTAGGAAGTCACCTCAAGGTGGATCCCGTCTCAGCCACTCGTTTGTGGCGTCGGGCTTGGCGGTTCGCGGCTACAGAACGAAGGGAGCCGAGGTGTGAAATCAGTATCAAAATTGAAAGTACGAAGTATATTATCTCAAGTCACTTCGATTCAAATCCGAATCTATATCATTCAATCATGCCTACTCCAGGTGGTACAGCACCGACTATACTTCCACGAAAACGATTCACAGCATCAGATCCACCATCCGAAGAACTCAAAGCTCACTTCCAATCAACATGGGCTTGGCAGTTATTCGAAGACCCAAATCTCCTACCAATGGATAATGATTCCCGATCTGTCAAGAAGAAAACTACGGCGGATATGTTTATCTCTAAGACGTTAGCAACGAATGAAACCATCAGAGCATGGCAATCGTTCAAAAAAGCACCTGATGCCTCAAAACCGTTTGGAGAGATGTTGAGTGTGGTATCTCTTGGATCAGGACTGAATGGCCATGCGGATATCAGTCATAGAGGGTTTGTTTCGGTGCTTCATGATGAAGCTCTTGGTCTTGCGGCTGAGTCTGCGCGGTCGGCTGATATGTCTACTATGACTGCTTATTTGAAAGTCGATTATAAGAAACCTCTGGTCACTCCTAGTTTGAATCTATGTCGGGCTTGGGTTGAGAAGACGGAAGGGAGGAAGATTTATGTTAGAGGTAGTATTGAAGATGGGGAGGGGAATCTTTCTTCACTGAGTGAAGCTCTGTTTATCATTATTCCTAGGATGATTCCACGAGAGAATTTATGAGTGTGGTTAGAAGGGGAAATGAGGGAGGAGAACCAGTGGAGGAGGGTCCAAGGGTTAGCCATTGTGCTTGGATCTACCAAGTGGTTTATGAGACTTTGAGGCTTTTGGAATGTCCAGACCCTTCGCTAGGGGTGGGATTGTGCAAGCTGATGGCTGAGGTTGGGCAGGCTCTTGGTGGGGTTGGATATGAGCTCCTGGTGCCCCATGGCCGTTACGTGTTCTACCGGTTACATATAGATTTCTCTACACTTCCATATACATAGATTTAGCCATAGCATCCTCAGAAGGAGATCTAATCCAGAAGATTTTGAATCCAAACGAAATTCCAAAATCACGTGTGGGAGGGACAATCAGCCGAAGTCAAGCCGATGGACCCCGGATTTCCAAGCTTCATCCCGATCAACCTCCAAAAGCAAAGTCTCACGTCACACTTCTCAGAAAGCGGCTTTATCACGCAATCTGCACATCTCCTTGGGCGAGCAAACAATTGAATTCGACACAATTATAAAGCCACGATAAGAACACAATTCTGTGAAGACGAGAACCTGCGACGTGTAGCCTCAACTCCAAAACCACCGCTCGAGCTATACAGAAAGCATGGATTACGTTGAGAACAGGATAGCACAAGATACATAACCCATGCTTCTCCCCGATACCTCTCTAATAAATATCTAGAAGCCTCCAAACCCCTCCCAGACCCCGAAGTGTAAACCTCCCCTCCCCTCATCTTGCCCACCAACTAACATCCCCAGCCAAACAATAGCAACCCCTATCAACCTCCTCCTCCTAACCCTCGTCATCCTCGCCCTCTACACCTCCCTCTGACCCCGCGCCAAAATAACCCTCCCCCCACCAGCCCCCGCAACCGTCTTCCGAACCTTCACACCACCCACCCTAGCCCCGTTCAACGTGCACCAACAACACACCCATCTACTTCGCCGTCCGGGGCCGCGTCTTCGACGTCTCCTCCGGTCGCAGTTTCTATAGTCCTAGCGGCCCGTATGAGAATTTTGCGGGCAGAGATGCGAGTCGGGGTCTGGCGTTTGGGAGTTTTGATGAGGAGATGTTGACGAAGGATTTGCAGGGGCCGTTGGATAAGTTGGAGGATCTTGGGGAGGGAGAGTGGGAGGCTTTGAGGGGGTGGGAGGAGAGGTTTGAGGAGAAGTATTTGGTTGTGGGTAGGTTGGTTGCTGTGGGGGATGAGGGGAAGAAGGGGGAGGGGGAGGGAGGGGGAGTGAAGGGTTATACTTGGAGATGAAGTGAGGTGTGGAGATTGATATCGGTAAAATAAATTGATGTGATGGCGTTTATGGGGCGATACTTGAGCTTAGCCCTTCGAGGTGGACTATAAAATGGCACGTCTTGGATTTCCCTTTGTCCTCAGGAAGAAAATTACATACAGAATCTACGACCATGGAGAGATTTGTGCGGTGCCTCCTGGGCATGTGTGCAAGGTTACATATCCTCCGCCGCTCATAGACCATCTTGTTTTCATTCCAAGCACCCCTTAGTTCTCCCCTCAACCCATCGACGTCCAAAATATCTCCATCCACCATCATTTCTTCTTCCACCACTATTCCCCCATCCACTATCATCGCTCCGCATCTACTGCTCCCTACTCACCTCCATCTCTCCTTCCCGAGCGCTGAGTAGAGCAAAATCCAGAATTCTTACAGCCTGTTTTATCATTTGCTTATCCTTGCACGAAATCAATCGCCATGCCCATCCATACCCAGAGGCTGACACTATCCTTATGGTTTTTTGTCCCTTGCGTAGTCCTTAGTTGTTGACCTTCAAGTGGACCCTCTCTACCTGGTTTAAATACCGAGCCAACACACACAAATCAGCTTTACAAGTCAAGAAACTAGTCACAGTATCAATGGAGCAATGCATGAATTCAAGCTCGAACAAAGTAGGGGAACTAAGGAGTGGGGAGTAAGGGTAAGTGGATGAGTTTAAAAAAGTGCTTCTGTTCCTTGGATTATAACTTATACTAAATTGAGAATTCGACAGGGATGGATTAAAGAGGAAAAGAATTTGCAATAATAAAAATAATAATAAAATAAAAAATAGTTAAATTAAATAAAAATAATTTGTAATTTTAATAAATTTTTAATAAATTTTTAATAAAATAATACAAAATTTATATTAATTTAAAAACTAAAAAATATAATAATAAATTTTTATTTTTTTAATAAATATAAAATTTACTATAACCAACTAAAATTGTTGATTAATTTAATAACTAATCGCAATAAAATTTACTGTGACGGTTCGGTTCTTGGAGCGTTATGGTCACATGATAAATCATGTGACGCCCGACCGTCACCTGTATATTAGTTTCATTTCTTCTTTCTTTCTTAATTCTTCATTTTTAGATTCTAAAAAATATCAAATATTTTAGTTTCATAGTTTACCATATTTATATTATTTAAAAATTATTATAACTATATTTGGGAAAATATTTTAATATTTTATAAAATAATATTTATTTTAAAAAATTTTAATTATTTCTTGAAATTATCTATTTTTTATAATAAAAAATTACAAAATATTAAATAATAACTAAATCCCTCAAAAAATTATTTTTTTCGATAATAAATATTTTATAATTTTTATATAAAATTATTAATATAATCGCAATAATAAAAAAAAAAATAATTTTGAAAATTATAATAATATATTTAAATTGGAATATTTTATTTTAATAAATTTTTTAAAATATAAAATATTTTAATTATTAATAAAAATAATATTTTTTTTTTTTTTTTTAATTTTAATAATTTTTTTTTTTTTAATTATTTATTTTTTTTTTTTTTTTTTTTATCTATTTTATTAAATTTTAAATTTTATTTTTTACCAATAATCTATATAATAAATTAAAATAATTTTATTTATAAATAAATCCCAAAAATTCCTAAAATTTTTACAATTTTTTTTAGAAATATAAAATCAAAAAATCTTGAAAAATTTTATAAGAATTATTATTTTGTTTCAATTATTATAAAATATAAATTTGGATTATTAAATAAATTTAATTTTTTATATTGTCCAATCCTCAAGTCTAATTATTAAATAATCTTTAAAAAAAATTATATAAAATATCAAAAATAATTTAAAATATAAAATTTTAATATTTTTAATTAATTTTATATTAAAAATTTTATTTTTATTATATTAAAATATATATAATATTTTTATTAATCTTATTTTTGGAAATTTAATCAATTTTCCTGAATTAATTTGAAAAAATCCAAAATTTATATTTTATATAAATTTTTTAATAAAAATTAAAATATTATATATTAAATAATAATTTTTTTTTTAATTATATAAAATATATAAAATTATTTAAAAATTAACAAAATCCCTTAATATTTTAAAAAGATTATTATATTCCAATCTCTCGATAATAATATTATAAATTTTTTATTTAAATTCTAAAAAATCTAGATAAAAAAAAAATTCATTTTTAACGTTAATTATTATTTTATTAAATAATATTATTAATATTTTGTTAAATAAATTATTATTAATAAAATTAATAAATATTTAATTAATAATAAAATAAAAAAATTTTAAAATAATAATACGATAAAAAAATTAATAAAAAATATCAAAGATTTTATATAAAATTTTTTTGAATTTAAAAAATATAAAAAATTTTTCAAAAATTTTAATTATAATAAAAAAAAAAAATTTTTTTTCCAAAATTTTATTATTAAATTCCAATTTAAAATTTCTAAAATTTAAATATTAAAAAAAAATTAATCTAAAAAAATTTGAAATAAAATAAAAAATAATTTTAAAAAATTTTTTGTTAATTAATAATAATATATTTAAAATAATTTCGAAATTATTATTTAAATAAAATTTGTTATTGAATTTTAAAATAATTTTTTAAAAATTTAAAAAATCAAATATTATTAAATTTTTATAATAATTCAATTTTTCCAATTTATTTTTAATATTATTTAAATATATTTTTTTGTTTTAAAAATCAATTTTTTTATATTAATATTATTTATATATAAAATATCAATTATTTAATATATTAATTTCAATCTTTTATATAGATCAATCCTTGCCAAAAATTCCTAATTTTTTTAATATCGATCATTTATTTTAATTAATTAAATTATTTATTATTTTTATAATTAATCTAATTATTTTGCAAATAATTTTTTTTATAAAAATTATATTATTTATATTATTAAAAAATTTTTTTTTAAATTTATTGAAAAAAATATTAATAAAAATAAATAAAAAATAATAATAATAAATAAGAATCGACCAAAAAATAATAATATTTAAAAAAATTTTTTATTTTAAATAAATTTAAAAAAATTAATA
>Ga0247778_1001010_pt1 | contig 16763 bp, 19 predicted proteins | sample UWRJL049202B5_FD_179939 | JGI IMG/M metagenome (GOLD analysis project Ga0247778, IMG submission 179939) | Plant litter microbial communities from Arlington Agricultural Research Station in Wisconsin, United States - UWRJ-L049-202B-5 | ecosystem: Environmental > Terrestrial > Plant litter >... | reverse complement strand
GTAGGATCATGCGCCGTTGTGCACGTGCCTAACTGCACGTGAGGTGGACGCTAGACCCGATTAGGAAGCGAGCAGCTATTAGAGCCTCCCTTCAATCCTTAGTACTAGCTCATCATCTACAATTGCACCCTTTTCCACCCCTGTGATTCCAATACGAACAGCAACGACCATTCCCCAAGCGATTGGCAGAATCGACAGGTATACACCCACTTTCAAGAAAATCGAATAAAATAATGACCAGAAGATAACTGGGATCGCGATGGTCCATCTAGCGACGGTTTCTCCGAGAACGAGCGGAGTGGTGCTCCTGTTGCGAGTTCGATCACCCTCTTGGTCCTTGAGATCTTGCATTTGCATAGTCGTAAAAATGATGAACCCGATGACCCAGCTCCAGAGCTTCCCACGCGAGTTCAGGAAGCTTGCTCCGAATGCGGAATCCGTCGCTACTCGCAGTGCGCCCGAGCCGTAAAGAGAATATAGGAAGGCGAGCAGAATGTTTCGCTCCACGGAATTAGCATCGCTACCTTCAACATCGTTATATACCCAGGTGCAGACAAGCAGCAGCAATGTTTCTTCCATCGATCCAAGGTAGAGATAGGAGGCTCCAACGACCACAGCAATGCAGGCACGTAGCAGCCGGGTTGATTGAGCTGATGTGATTCTACCGCACGGGATGGGCCTCGATGGTTTGTTGATGCGATCCTCGACTACGGAATCGGGATGTCGTTGGTTTGATACGTCGAATGTCAAGAGATTTAGCCAGAGCCAGAGGACGATCTTGGGAACTCGAAGCAAGAGATCACATCCACTGGCATAAGGGTTCGTGGTCAACAGAGGTCCGGCGAGCGCTCCACAAATTCCGAAGATAGCTTGAGGAATCAGAAAGGTGGCGAAATCGCTTTTGGTAAATAGAAACAGAGTGTAAAGGAAGTAGCCCAGCGACTTTGGAGTGAGCGGATGGAGACCATCTGTGGCCTTTGACTTGATGAGATGGTCAGTTAGCCGTCTAGCAATCCTGATATTTGGATGTTTACCTGTGTAGATGCAGCCACTTCGGCTTCCGACTTTTAGGATTTCTCCATCTCATCGACACGATTGGGCTCTGAAGTGCTGATCATGGTGCCTGTCTTGCTGAGCTGATAGAAATGAAAGGGGTTCGTGGACTGACGGCGCAAAGTTCGTTCATGAACAGATGCGGGAATTCCCGTTAATGCAGCTGTGCTTCGAACAGTATTCAACATATACTGAGCAAACTACCCAATCAACATTTATCATTCAAACAAGGAAGGATCCAGAATGCCTAAGCTTTCTCATTCTCTGAGAATTACCACCATGTCTGTCAGCCATCAGATTGGTGACCGCTGCGGAAGATGGGGATACAACTTTCAATGGACCGATCAGCATCCCACGAGAGAGGATTTGTTGAAGCTACGATCGTGTCACGATGAGCTGGGAGCCGAAGCTCTTCCGAAGCTGCAAGCCATTACCGAGAGCATGAAGAGCCCTTCCATCGAGAAACCCCAAAAGTCAGACTTCTACGCTATTCTCCGAGACAACCATGAGAATGATGAGGCTCTTAGCAAGCTCTGGACTCAGATCAACCATGTTCCCGAATGGGTTAATTGGGAACAACTTGAACGCGGCCAGAAGACCTTTGCTAGATATGCCCTGGCGAACAATGTCGCCTTTGCCTTCCAGGCTTTCATTCGAGAGATCTCCGTAAGTCTACATGCCCCTTCGTATTGAATTGTTGGTTAACACAGCTTAGGCATCACCAGGTATCGCAGAAGTTCTGTCTCGCACCAGTGGATTCACTGTTAAGCATCTCTTGTACGTCGACGTCTATCCTTCTCACATGCTTTCACGAATTGTTTCGGGTCCAGCTTCTTGAGTTTTCAAAGATACTGGATCCTCAATTCACCAAAGCTTAATGAAAAAGTCGAACTAACTTTTTGACCAGGCCCCGAGTCATCGAAATCTTCACTTGGCTGATTCATTGCATCACTTCCCTCGATCCCATGCAACCCGGTGGTGAAGGCCATGTCGGTACCGTCCGAGTCCGCCTCTTGCACTCCATGGTTCGTCAACGCATCCTCAAGCTCGCCGCTACCAACCCCGAGTACTATAATACTGAGAAGTTTGACGCCCCTATCAACGACATGCATGCTCTGTATGCCCTCAGCCTCTTCAGCTGTATTCCTATGTGGGACAGTCTTCCAAAGATGGGTATCAAACTTTCAGAGGAGGAGATTGCTGACTATGTTGCTCTGTTCCGTTACATTGCTCATGTCCTTGGCATTCCAACCGATTGGTGGGCCACTTCAAGCAAGGCGAAGGCATTCATGGAGAGCATGTACCTTTATGAGCTGGAAGCCAATGATACTTCAAGACTGCTTACATACAACTTCATTAAGTGGATTGAAGATGAGCCTCCCGTCTACATCTCGACCGGTTTCATTGAAGCTGGATCTCGATGGGTCAATGGCCACGAGATCTGCGACACAATTGGCTTGAAGCACCCCGGACCCCTCCCTTACGCCGTCTTCGCTGGACACAATGTCATTGTCTCGACTATGGCATTTGCTCAGAAGTTGTCTCCCAAGCTCGATGCATTCATGGTTAAGGTCTGTTACTTCTGCAATTTATTGAATTTAACTGACGGTGCTTAGTACTACCGTAACTTCTTGTACAACGCTGTCACACACTATGCGGGATACGGTCGCGGTACCGGTAATTCTCTTCCCTACCAATTCTGTTTCATGCCTCGCCTCAATTTCCTCCCTAGCAAGGATAAGGTCTATGTCAAGGCTCCTGTCAAAGGACTCCGACCCCTTGAGTCGGTTTTCTTCGTCGCATTTCTGATTCCATTTTACCTTTCAATTGCTCTCCTGTTCGGTGGTGTCAAGCTAGCCATGGTCTTGAATGACAAATACGATGTCGGATCTTGGGTCACTGGCCAATGGGAAGCTTCGGAGTAATAAAATTTGGCCTTCAAATGTAAAGAAACTGAAACTTGCGCTTGTGATTAAATTTTAAATTTGCTTGTTTACTCGGAGACTAGGAAGACTAAATTAAGAGTTCCGAAGCCTTTCATAACAGACAAGAATAGATCCCCAAGCTTTCCCCTCCTCCTTTGTACTCAGTCACGCATTATTGGCTATGTGGATGTCGGCGGGCAGTACTGTAGCATAGTATGTGGTCGAGCAAAGCCATGGTGTAGTACTGGAGTCTGTGAAGACCAGCCGCCGAAAGTTATAGCTTTTGCGAATACCCAAAATCCGCTTCTTTTGCCTGTACAATTAGCGTGTCATTGCGATTCTGATAGGTATATAGATGGATATTACAGTAGAAGCGGAGGCGGAGGCTTTGAGGGAAGCGCATTAGCGGGTATTAACGAAGGATTCATCTAGATCTATTGTAGAGCAAACAATAAATTCTCCTCAAGACATTCTCAACTGATTTCCATAAGCTCCCACCGTACCCACACAAAGGAAGGCTCCCATTACCCAAGTAGCACCCTTAAACCAGTCCCAGCACTGTTTGGAGTTGCTCAGGTCGATGTTCAGCATCCATAAGTTCACCAAGACCGCCCCACCACAACTAACCAGCAAGAAAAAGATCCCAGCTTTCAAATAACTTGCTACGGCAAACATCAGCGAGACCTGTGCGATGGCGAGCAGTGAGAGAAGATATTTCATGTGGTAACGATAGCGGACTGCCATGGACTTGATGCCAACCCGAAGATCCTCTTTCAAGTCCTGGTGGGCATATACAATGTCGAGTTCCATGCACCAGATGCAGTACGAGATAAAAAAGCATGCGAACGCGATGAACTCGTCCGAGCCGGCATTGAACAGCAGATCCACGGGATCACGGCCCGCGGCTGAATAGCCAATGAACTCGCCGCCAGAGAATGCAATCCCCATTATCTGTTTCAAAGTCAGCTAATCTTAACGTGGGTGTGAGACAATACAGCTTACTATCTGAGGATAATTTGTAAACCGTTTGCAAAATGGATACAACAAAAAGAGGCCTCCAAACGGTAGCGCCCACAGCAACGTTTGTGGCGACAAAAGCCACAGCGAGGCGGCCCATACCAATGCCTCTGCGGCACATAAAAAATAGGCGTCGTGAAATGAAACAGCGCCCCGCGGGAGGGGACGGTACTTGGTGCGCTCAACCTGCTTGTCCAGATCTGCATCTACAATGTCGTTCCACACGCATGCCCAGCTATGGAAGAGGAACGCTGATATGAGGAGGCCGAGCGTGATTCTAACCAGAGGCATCCACTCCATCATTGGGGTAGAGAGACGGGATGCGAGCATTAAGCCGAAGAAGCACGCGAAGAAGATATTCATCGAGCCGGCTGGGTTGTTGAGACGAGAGACCTCGGCGAACGGTACCCATGATGAAGGGAACACAGCTGCGAGACCTTCTGGCGCTGGAGAAAGCTGCTTCAGTCGATCAGTAGAGGATTTGAGGTGAGACATAATAGCTGTGGCGTGGCATAGAAGGATGTAATGAATAATTCAGTCTATCTTTGTACGGTTGCTGCTGCCGCTGTGCTAGACCGAGAGGTTCAGCTCTATGTATTAAAAGGGTACCGCCATGCTGCATGATTACTCCGTCGTCGGCTAACAGGAAAAGGGGAGGAGGGGTCGTACCACGCTATTGGACCAGGGGGCCTGTCAATGCACGCATCTAACAAACCAACACCACTAGCATCACCACTACATACTATCTATTATTATTTTCATCATTACTACAACCACCGCCTCCATCCCATCCCCATCAACACGATTATCACTAACATTACCATGGCTTCCGTCTCAGCCTCCGCCATTCGTAAGCTCATTGCAGAATTGAAGGAGGTCAAGGCCAATCTTCCCCAAGAAGAAGCATTGCGCAAGGAGCTGTACACCGTGACTCGCGACCTTTCCTTCGCCTTGGAAGATGCAAGTGACAGCATCAACCGTATCGTTTTCACCCCTCTCCAGCCCGTGGCTGCCCGGGTCGGCTCCGATCTTGATATCTTCGGTATTCTTGTCAAGCACGACAGGCCCATGACTATAGGAGAACTCGCGCAAGCCACAGGGGCGGATCCTCTTTTGTTGAACCGCTTCTTGCGATATTTCGATACAGAGGGAATGGTAAGTCAGGTCGACTCGGACAAGTTCGTGGCCACCAATATCACCAAGGCGTTGGCCAGTCCTGCGTATCAAGCGGGACTCAGATGCTGCACCGACTCCTTCATGCGATGCTGGCAAAGTATTCCCAAGTATCTGGCCGAGACCAAGTACGCAAATCCCCAAGATATGATGCATACGCCATACCAGCTGGCAAACAACACAGATCTCCCGGCCTTCGTCCACTTCCCCACCAAGTCGCCCCCAGCGCTGATTCAAGATTTCAATCTATGGATGAGTGCTCAGTTTCAGTATGCGCAGACATGGATCGATGTATTCGATATAGAGCAGCAGTGTCGCAATAGTGAGGCTACCACGCCTATCTTTGTGGACATTGGCGGAGGAATCGGTCATCAATGCGCTCTGCTCAAGAGTAAGCTTCCTCAGCAGGCAGGCCGAGTGGTTCTCCAAGACCTACCCATGTCAATCGAGCACGCCCTGCCGACTGCAGGGGTAGAGAATACGGTTTTCGATTTCTGGACCGAGCAGCCAGTGAAAGGTACTCTATTGTCTATTGTGTAACCTCGGGTACTTATCAGGCGTCGGCTGACTTTCCCGCAGGAGCCAGGGTTTATTATCTTCGGCAAATCTTGCACGACTATCCTGATGCCAAATGCATCGAATTGCTGCATTTGACCATGGCGGCGATGGATCAAGAGTCCGTCATTCTCATCGATGAGATGGTGCTACCTGAAGAGAGGGCCCATTGGCATGCGGCGCAAATCGATATCAACATGATGGCACACCTGGCTTCCATGGAACGAACGGTGGTACAGTGGCAGAAGTTGCTGGATGCAGCGGGGCTGAGAATCAAGGGGATCCATGCATACTCCGAGTATGTTGGCGAGAGCGTCATCGTAGCTGTACCGAAGTGACGAATTAAAAGAACGGGTTCAACTGATAGCTTCGGATGTGGAAGGTACCTGAGGTAGCTAGCCTTATGGAAAGAGATCTTCTTGAAGTTATATGCAGGTTGGGTAGTATTGCATTCAGCTGAAGAATGAAACTAGGTAATCGTGAGGGAAAATATACAACTCTGCAGCGCTAGTTACATAAGCACCTGCAACGTTTCTCGACAAATGTGTGGCCATTCCTTCAAGACAATTCACATTATTTCAGCACATACAAGTCTTCAAGCACACGACAGTGCTGACATCTAGATAACCGAGCACGAGAATATCTATGCAGATTTTAAAGATACGTAAATGTCTGAAGGAGCACAAACAAGTGTGATCTACCCAGAGCGATCCGCATCCGACTTTAAGAGTGCTGCACGTTGGTACAGTACGTCCCGTCAATTGTAGGCATAGCGAAGCCACCAACGTCAACAAAACTAACCCCTGAAGTAATACACACCAAATTTTGACACGACAACTCCGGAGCGGGACAATGTGCAGGCACTGCCCATCGATGCCACGGAAATAGAATGCTACTAATAAGTGTCTGGAGGGTTGTGCAAAGTGAGTCGCAAGACATGCTTTCGTTGTTATGAAAGGAACTCAGCTGCAATTATTCTGTCTTTTAACCAAAGTGTTTGAATCAAATATTGCTTCAATACTCTTAGCTACTGACTTATTTAATATCCTTCCTTGCTACTATATACGCATTTCTAAACATGCCGCCGCCGGCTCTCTCTGCGCCCGGGGCCGATATTGATAGGGGCAGTCGATTGTACGCAACATTCTGGACGCAAGTCCCGATCGCATTCCTGTTCCTCGCTGCGAGATTCTATGTCCGAATGTCTACGAAGTCGGTTGGCTGGGATGACTGGTGGATGTTGATCACCTGGGTAAAGAGCTTGACTTCTTTTTAATTACTCCTCAATTCGTACCGGTACTCATCGATTCGTAGATTCTATTCTTCCTAGGCATGACCTTTGCATCCATATTGGTCTCTTACGGAGGTGCCCGCCATCTATACTACCTCTCGCCAGCCGAGCTTGTCATGGTCCAGAAGTTCACTTGGATCGCCCAGGGCTTTTCCATTTTCGCGCTGGCTACGGCCAAGATTTCCGTGTCCCTCTTGCTTCTGAAGATAATCGGGCCCGCGACGGTCTGGAGGAAGCGCATTCTCTGGTTCAATATGGTATTCTTCATGCTCCAGTGCATCGTGTCAGTGGCCATCATCTTCGGCCAGTGCCGACCAATGCGAGCGTTGTGGGAACCCGTACCCGGCGCTCATTGCCTCAACCCAAAGGTGCAAACGAACTTCGCTATTGCTGCATCTGGTATGGCATCACTTCTACTCTTGGCATTACCATTGCTCACTGAACCAATAGCTTACAGTGCAATGATGGATTTTGTCTTGGCAATTATACCCGTTAGCATTGTGTACAATTTGAATATGGGGTGGAAGAAAAAGGCCGCTCTCTGCATCCTCTTGGGAATGGGTTTCTTGTAGGCTCTTTCCCAACACAAAGAAAAGCCTCGGCCAGCTAAATTTCTCTAGCGCCGGTGTTGCAGCCGTACTCAAGACTATAGACCTCCAAGAGTTGACCGCTCGCGCCGATATCACCTGGGCATCATTTACGCTCTACCAATGGGCCTGGTAAGCCACCCTCGACTCCCACATGACCTTCTCATAGGCTTATATCGTCCTCGCAGTAGCGAGCTCTTCCTCCTAGTTATATGCGGGTGCATCCCTACGCTACGGCCCCTCTGGGAGCGTATCGCGAAGGGGAAACTGCTACGTCCAAGCAAGGCTTCGAGTGGCGGTTCAAATCAGTACAATCATAAGTTGATGAGCAAGAGTGGGAGTGGTGGCTATATACGCACCGATAGCTCAAACGGGGCTTCGGTTGCTGCTTCGTATTCGAGCAAATTTCCAAAGGACTCTGGGATCCTCACAGAGAGCACGATCGACGTCGAAAGCCTGCGAAACGTCGAGCAGCATTCGGGCACTTTCCTAACAGGAGTATCGCGTTCATAGATATCTCCTGGTGTTATGTATCTGTGTGAACGAGCACTACGGAGATCTGTCACAAAAATCTTTGCCATAAATGGTATCAACCCACTAAAGCTGGCTATCAAGTAAATTGCCCACCCCGCGGGGCACTGTAAAGCAAGGCGTCACTGTCCTGTATACCCATGTAAGGTCCCTGTGAGACTTCACTGGTTGCCGGATTGACAATCTTATCCCAAACCTCCAAACCCCAAGTCTGGGAGGTGTAGGTATAGCCCGCATGGGTGGGTGGTGACTGGTAGGAATATTCTGAAGGATGATCTTTTCTAACGAGTGGGTGAACTTGTTTCGTGAAAAAGAAATAACAGCCATGGAGCCCTCTGTTACATGGAAATGAAAAAAAAACAAGGAAAGAATATTGGTGGATTTAGACCCGGAGGAAGCCAGTCAGACCTATCTGAAGTAATTCGTACTTTTTGATTGATGCTGAGAGATTAGAGACTCGCACACAAGGGTTACTTTACAAGCAATCAAGACCACGCAGGGGAAAAGCGTTCAAAAAGCCGTCTCGTATTCATTTATTGGGCCTTGTAAACAGCCTTCCCCTCACCTCACTCTGCTCCACCCTTTTCAGGCCTTCACATACGTCAGCAAACGGAATCTCCTCTAGCATTGGCACAATATCCCCGCGTCCAATCAAGTCTAACACCTCTTCAAACTCGCTCAAACTTGCCCCGAGGCTGCCTCTCAATTGAATCCTCCTCGTCACAACCGCGAGCGTACTCAACTCCATAGTGGGACTTCCCATCCCAACAAGCACAACCCTACCTCCAGCCTTGACTCTTTCCACAGCTTGCGCAGTGGTAGTACCCACACCTGCAAAGTCAACTATCACATCAAACCTCACTCCTTCTGCCTCAATTAGGGTCTGGAAACACTTTTTGGCTCCTTGGGCTGTGGCGGAATCGAATTTGGAGTCGTCGATGTCAAAGCCATAGACTTTTGCACCCAACAAGGCCGCTGCACGCACACCGTTCAATCCCACGCCTCCAAGCCCAACAATTCCAATAGTCTTATCAGGACCAGCCTCAGCCTCAATCTTAACAGCATGATACGCCGTCAGAATCGAGTCTCCCGCTACGGCAGCTTGCTCGAATGTCACATTCTCGGGAATACGAACGAGACATCGTTCATTAACGACCATCTGTTCAGCATATCCACCATCGAAGCCCATTCCTACAGCATTACCCCAGTCGGGTTCTTCGGTAGAGTGGCCGGGTAGGGCAACTGCTACTCGGTCACCAATCTTAAAATTCGAAGGCGATGAAGGGGAAAGTTCGATGATGGTACCGGAGACTTCATGGCCGAGAGTGATAGGTTGCTTTCTGATCCAGTCGTTCACATGGCCATTGATAATGTGGACATCTGTGTGGCAGAGCCCTGATGCCTCGATGTGGATGAGAACTTCATTTGGCTTTGGGGTTGGCGAGGGGATGTCCACGAGTTGAAGGCCAGTTGCAGAAGAGGACCATTGATAGGCTTTCATTTTCAGCGATTAATATTGAGGTGAAATCCGACGTGATTTGGGTTTCTATAACACTATACTGTCGCCTTTCGATATGTTCGACCCGTAATTCAGCAGCGTCTTGGAAAGCTTAGACTTGGCACGTGATCCACCCCCTTTTTGATCTGACTTGGAGTTGACGGGGCCGGACGCTCCAAACGAAATATCAAAAGACGTGTTCTATGGATGTATACCCTTTGGCTTGAAAAGAGCATGCTGAACGAGGGGATTTTCGAATGTGAAAACGGGCCCCACGTCGGCAATCCCCCAAAAATGCCCCGCCTTTTGTGTCAGACCTGAGAACATAACCTCACGACCACGCAGATAACGATACCACAATTACATAGAATTCCTAAAGATGACTCATAAAACTTGCTTTGCATTTGCTTTACGAGCTCTTGCGACGAAAAGAGTCACAGACAAAGGGTCACCTCCTAGTTTGGTGTTTGTCAATCAATTATGTGTTTAGACTTCAAACAATCCCCACTCGTCGTTCAAATCTTGAAATGGTAAAGCCCCTTGATGAGATTAGTATAATCGTAAAATTCTATTTAAAGCATCGAATCTCCCGCAAGAAATCATAGGCGCATTCCATTTCGCTACTCGCAGTCATTCAAACCACAGCAAAATGCCATCGCCCAAGAAACCCTCAGATCCAAACGGCCAAAGGCCTTTATCTCCACCCAACAATCAGAGCACTGCAGCAGAAACCACAAGATCATCGACTCGCCAGCGTCCGGAAGGCATGAGCGATGAAGCGTATGAGGAATATTTGAGAGATCTGGATGCGAAGGAGGCCGACAAGGAGAATACAGACCCACATGCTGGAAATTAGTAATGTCAAAGAGCTTGTTTGGCTTGGCAGCTACACATGATCATGATTTCAAACCGTCTACAGCTGACAGCGTTTGCTCTATCCTACCTGGAGTATTCCAGACAAAAAAGCAACCTTTGGGCGTGAGTTTTGAACTGAAATGGGATGAATTTATGACTATAGTGGCACAATGGGTACCCTTTAAGTATTTTGATACCGAAAGCTAATTGCTATTTGTAGTGACAGTCAACTTCTGCCTTGAAAACAATCTTGCCTATATCATAATTGAATCGCAAAATCAGATCTGGTTCTGGTTATTGCAAACAGAAAGAATATGTTTCGTTCAAATTAACAAAATCCGACAATCGTTCGTCTCTTTTCCTTTCCTTCCGTAGAGGTTCTCTATTTCTCTGGATCAAATCACTTTCCTACTGAGACTCTGTACTGACTACAAACTCATGACCGTGTCTCCATCACAAGACTTACTAGGGCTGGGCAATAATAATTGGAAGAGACAGAAATTATTGTCAGCAGCTAATCAAGTTCCGCCTAATCGAGTCAATGATGGCAAAGAAATACCACGCCATCAAAGTTTGAATCAGCCCAAGCAATTCTTCTTTACTAGTAGCCAAGAAAACAGCCAACATAAAGCAGAACGTTGATCACCCGCCTTCAGACAAGCAGAACACTCATTTGAACAAACCATCATCATTTTCACCGCACCCCTCTTCGTTCAAAAGTACGCAGATGGCCGTGGAGACTCCAAATTCTGACAGATCAGCTCGCGTGTACGGCTTCTATCCTCCAGGTCCACAGCAGCAGCGTGCGGCGAACGCTTTTATTGCATCGCATGGAAACATAACATATAATTCAGGAGGGAGTATGAGATATGAGACTACAAACATAAATCCAACACCTGAGATCCGCTTTGGTAAAAAGGGGGGAAATGAGTGATGCGGTTTGTTTTGATATAAGTGTGGGAAGGAAAAGGCTACCGAAGACCCCTGCTGCTACAATCTGGATGTGCTGATTGTTTAACATCTCTTCATGAGTAGCATTGTTTGATTTCAAGTCCCAAATAAGTAGTGGCGGAGGAAAGAATTCACGATCAGCTAGGTGTTCAAACGTCCTGGCGACTCACTCGTCTTGAGAAAAGGATTGTGGATTTGTTTAGGACCCAAGGAATCAAGATATGACTGTTCCAAAGACAAATTCAAAGCAATTCAGCAAACATGTAATGAGTTATAGCCAAAGATTCAAATATAAGACTACGGTAAGGAATCGTACATAAGAATGGAGCTCAACAAGGGTCCGAAAATTATCTCCACGAGACATCAATTAGATTAAACGCGGTGTACCTGCAATATTAACACAACATAAGCATGTCTTCCTCCAAAGATACATCAGACTCAGCTAGCCGTGATAGTGGCCCGCCAAAGACTCCATCCGTGGACAAGTCTCAGAACCCCAAAACTCCAAACAAACCGCAGCATCGGCAATCGCTAGATCATCCCTTGAGCACATCGCCGGAAACTCCGACCTCAACTTCTTACGACTATTCAAGCTCCACAGCCCAATCATTAGGTTCTCCAAGCCGTGAGGCCCGAGCTGCCGGTCCCCTGGCAAGAACTGTGTCGGCGGCCGGACCAAGAGGAGGGCATCGCAGGATCTCCATCACGCAATTCAAATTCTCGGATTTGTCCCGAAGTGGGGGAGGGCCGACATCTGGGGCTCCCCGAAAAGATACTGAGATTGCCTCGGAGAGTGCAATCATAGAAGAAGACGAAGGAACTGAAGCGAAGGGGAACCAAGCCTCAAGTGCGGAAAAATAAATGTAAGCTGATGACATAAATGTAGATTCCTCAGAGACATGGAAACTGGGATGATAGTTCACACTTCTCATATGAGTGAATTGTAGGGCTGGCGTTGTTTGTAATCATTTTTCATCTTTTGGTTTATGCAGGGGATTCATTCAGATGTTGGGTGGTGGTAGTGGAACGACTGGAATGTGGCGTTTTGGACTTCGATGAAACGAATATAGGCACCACTATTTGCTTCTCAATTCCTGAACAGTTCCAGTGACATAAGCATGATGAGCGTTGGCAGCATGATAGAAAGGAAATTCCTAGGCGGCTAAAGCAAGTTCCATGACCCCAAATAAGCTTTAATTAAGTTACTGTCTATGATCTTTCCTTCTCGGCTTTGGTAAGATATTAACCATAAGAGCCCCACCTCGCCAAAGAAAAGGGGGATTGTTTCCTAGCCTTATGTGAGTCGCCACCTTCAAATTGAACAGTTTTTCCGTGCTTGTTCAAAACTGTAAAGCTAGATTCACTATGCTTGGTAGATACTAATTGAAGGTGAATAGAACCAGTTTCTCAGCAGGGTTTGGGCTTGGCTCACGTGAATGTTGGGTGTACTTCTATTGGATCGTAGCCGCTTCCCATTTACTTTTTCCTACAGGCGCGAGACACTTGACGACTATAAGGGCATCAACAGTCAGCGAAAGCTTCTGTGATCAAACCCGAACCGTCATCCCCACAAAGAGCATTTACGCCAACTACTGCAGTGCCACTTTCAACGATAGCCTGCTTATCTGAGTTGTCTCCCTTTCCACTTCTCGCCAGTAGGACGACCTAGCTCCTCGCAACAATGCCATCGAGACATGCACCCACACTCCTCACGCTCCCGGCCGAGATACGTAACGCTATATTCGGCCTCGTTCTCCCCGAGCCATCAAGCTGCCTGACACTGAGGCGCCAAAAGCCACTGCCCCTCAAATTCAAAACTTTCGAAGTCAAGCCTGATGACCGAGTCAACGACAAAGTGCCAGTTCGTACCATATGTGTCGCGCTTCTCAGAACTTGCAAGCAAACCAACCTTGAATGCACCGAGCTCCTGCGATGGACCGAGCATAAATTCATTTTCGACTCGATCCCACTTTCCAAATGTATACGCCAACTCGTGGATAGCAGGTTTCCAGCTCTGCCTTTTCGACACATTAGAGATTTGGAAGTTCAATTTGAGCCTTTTAGCTGGGACACTTGTCTGGGTGAATGCTTAGGCAAATTGGGAGAATGGGTAGAAGGAGGATTCTTGAAGTCGCTCACTTTGAAAGCCTTTTTCTTCAAGAAAAACTATCCGTATCAGGTCCAGAATAGATCAACTCATTTTCAGTGGGCCTATACCCAGTTGCAAAAAGCCCTGAATACCGCAGAGGCAGCTCGACGGGGAACCTTTTTACCTGATGGTCTGCAGCAGATTGAAAGGAAATTGGTTTTTACCAAAGAAGCAATGGAGTTTGTGGTCACTGGCTTGAGTCCTCATGAGATGATCAAAGCTGCACGGATGTGCGTATCGTTCCATATGGCATTCGGGGGAGAGTTTTGGATTGGTGAAGAGCTGCTATGGAAGGACGGAAAGACGGTATTGGGTACGCAATCGAGCTCATGATGGATCATTTGTACCGTGGCGTACGTAGTCAGTCTTTCAAACATTAAAATCTGTCCTTATCATACAACGAGGTTCTTTTCCAAACGTGGTCTAGTACTTGGGCACTACTTGTATAAAATTGCATCTCGAGAGTCTTGCAATGAATAAAAAGTTCCTGAACACTGCAAACCATATCCAATACACTTTGAGGCTGTAGGAGGCAAGGGGCTATCTCTCGCTGGTACAACATCCTAAACCCCATTAGTCAAGTCATTGAATTGTAGCAACGGGTGTACATCGTATGATAATAGCTTGTATAGACTAGATGGTGAATCCCAAGTTACCGCTAAGCTTTTTACAATTCAATATCGCGCGACATGGATGCATCGCGCGACATGGATGGACTATTCACCAACGATCGACTAGAAAAGTCAGACCTCCTCGTGCCCTCGTGCTCTTCCAGCGTTGACAGACAGTATAGTCTTAGCCGCGACAGCTGACCAGATCTCTATCTACGAGACAGTCGCATTCCTTTACGAATTGGTCTATTGAACTCCTTTACTACTACTTCATACGAGCCCCGACCGCGCCTTCCCAAATTCAGCATCCCCCACGAAGTCCTGGACGACCCTTCTTGCAGAATGGCTCCCACACTCTTGACGCTTCCCGGTGAAATACGCAATATCATCTTTGGGTACGCCCTTACAAGTCATTCTTGGATTCTGACCTTGGATGCAAGTCTGCTGGCAGTAAATCGATCCTACCTAGACGGTCGTCCGCCTCCGCTCACAATCTGGGAATGCAACAATGACGAATTTGGCAAAGCCGAAAATGTGATCTTTTCCCTTGCACTCCTGCGAACTTGCAAGCAAATTCATCAGGAATGTAAATTGGACATATGGGCGCATCATCAAATACGCCTGGGAAACCGGCTAATGTCTGAACTCAACGTCAAGGCAGGGAACTACGGATTGCCTGTAATCTTGCCATTCACTTTGATACAGGAACTGGAGCTACCGTTTCGGACCGATGACCACTACAATATACTCAACCACGGCATCGATATCTGTCGGCAGATAAGCCTGTGGGCCAAGGAAGGAGAGTTGAGATCCCTTACGGTCAAGATGTTTTGCAAGAATCCTCCTACCTGCACTTACACTGGGGCAGGACCGTTGGAGACCAGCGTACATCAGTGGCATGGGAATAGTGTTAATGGGCATATTTGTGTAATCAAAACGTGGAACCCACGTGCCTCTTAAGTTTCTATACTGGAACCAAGAATAAATACTACCACAGTGGCTTTGCATTCGATTGACCAGAGATCTAAACACACACTTGCCACACTTATCGCCAACATCGTCGCTCTAGTGTCTCAACTCTGATTTTCTTCATTGCTCCGACATCCCAACATCGCAACTCAAGATCCATTGAAGCTAACATTCAAAACTGCAGTCACCGCATCAGTCGTTGGCGGGACTGCACTACTCAGACTGGCAAACACCGTCGTATTTGCAGGGCTAAACCAAAAATCTACTCCCGTCCACGCCAATGTCTGATTTCCCTGACCCACAAGACTCACGGTCTTTGTCAAGCAAGAACCAAAACAAGATGTCAAAACAGATGATGACGATGAAGTGGGTATCCCCACCGCGTCAAAGAAGTCTCCACAGAAGAGCATCCCGGCGGTGTTGACTGAGCAGGTTGCTGCAGAGGAGCGGGGACCTATGCTTCCGGTCTTGGTGAGGAATGAGGGCGAGGTTGAGCTAGCCGCTGAAGAGGTAACGATTATGCCGAAGGGAGGCGTGTCGGCTTTCGTTACTGCCCTGCGAAATGTTAGTATTAAATTCTAGAGGAGGTTTGAAATGAAGATAACATACGAGCAAGCTAAGGCTGCGAGCGTAATTCCAGAAGAGAGCGAGAACTGCATTGTCGGTGGTTTTTTCAAGATATGACGAAGGCTCTACGCGTTGTGGTTTTCTTTGTTTAAAGACAATTTTGGCAAACTTTAGGCGGTGAGAGATAAATAATAATCTCAAACGGAAACTTGTAGATAACCTTTGAAGAGAATGAAAAAAGACAGGAACTTAGCTCCGATTAAATAATTGTCGCCTTCGCAAGATATCTCGCGAGCTCATGCCGCATTTGGGAGGTTTTGCGTAGAGCCGAATCCTCAGTCTCAACCCCAGCCATCGTATGACCTGCATCGTCCTCAGGGAAATGATAAAATCCTTACAAGTTTCGAAAGATGAGGCGAGGTCTGCCGGGTTTTACAAAAAGTTCGGTTGCCAAGGGGCTGGAGATTGATGTGATTGATGTTTCCAAACTTTCTCATTCAGACGAGCAATGGCCGCAGGCTAGGGGCCCAGGAGTGACAGACAGCCCGATAAAAATAACTCAGAGGAATTTATACTACAAGCAAAACTTGACTATGTTTCGGGCAACGACAGTGCCTTTTAGCTTCCTGCTCATCCATATCCTAGGTCACAGACAAATCTCCCATGTATCAAAACCCCCTCCTGAATCAGCCAGGTAACGCTGCTATGATACTTTGTCATACGCATTAAGAACGAACCCTCGCGTCTCTGTTTTTGATACTAGAAGAATAACATATATCGCAATAAATCCAAATTGGCTGCAATGCACAGCGATGTACTCGATCAGCCGTGTAACTGCCAATTTCGATCCAGAGCTCGAACTATTTACAGCAGTCTTCGTCTCCGACTTGGTCGATTGAGGCATCCAATACAAAGAACATGCATTTCATTCTCACCACCCAGGTCCCCTTCCACTTCGCTAGCCCAGAATCTGGATATGATAGTTGCTTTCAAGACACCATCATAATTGCGAAGAAAAAAGAAAGAAGAAC